>FLNY01003869.1_pt1 | contig 139515 bp, 132 predicted proteins | sample 1140381 | NCBI WGS metagenome assembly FLNY01 (sample SAMEA3878172, study PRJEB12797) | bioreactor metagenome | biome: Moose rumen | place: Sweden | collected 2011-10 | reverse complement strand
TGCATACAATGGCAGTTTTGAACTTTTAACAAAGGAATTGCTAGGATATAAAAAGAGGAAATACAAGGTTCTGTTGGTTACAGGATCTGCAACTAAGGGTCGTCGACTTGCAGAGGATTTATTAGAAGAGGGGCTTAATGCGTATTATACCGAGGATTTTGACCATAGTATTAATCCTGGCGAAACAATGATATGCACGGGGAATATTAAAAGAGGATTTGATTACCCCGATGCAGCCTTTGTAATGCTAAGTGATGGAGATATTTTCGGTCATGTACGCAAGAAAAAGCGTAGAATTAAAAAGTATGAGGGAGAAACTATATCTTCATTTTCAGATCTGCATGTTGGTGATTATGTGGTTCATGAAAATTATGGACTCGGAGTATATAAGGGCACGGAGCAGATGGAACTCGACCGTGTGATTCGTGATTATATTAAGATTGAATATGCCAAGGGAAGCAATCTCTATGTACTTACATCACAGTTAGATCAGATACAGAAATATTCCGGACCCGATGGTAAAAAACCGAAGCTAAATTCGCTTGGAGCAGGCACGCAGGAGTGGCAAAGAACCAAGCAAAAGGTTCAATCTGCAGTTGGAGTTGTTGCAAGGGAGCTTGTCGATTTATATGCGCTAAGACAGAATACCGATGGTTATGTATATGGTCCGGATACTGTTTGGCAAAAGGAGTTTGAGGAGAGCTTTCCATACGAGGAGACCGAGGGTCAGCTTTCTGCAATCGAAGCCGTAAAAGAGGATATGGAGTCCAAGAAAATCATGGATAGGCTGATTTGCGGAGATGTAGGTTTTGGAAAGACCGAGGTTGCTATGCGAGCTGCATTTAAGGCGGTACAGGAAGGCAAGCAGGTTGCATATCTTGTTCCAACTACGATTCTCGCTCAGCAGCACTATAATAATTTTGTTCAAAGAATGGGAGCATATCCAGTTAACATAGGTCTAATGTGTAGATTTAGAACAGCGGCTGAACAGAAAAAGACAATTGAAGGCTTGAAAGCCGGAACGGTTGATATAGTAATTGGTACCCATAGATTATTATCAAGTGATGTTAATTTTAAGGATTTAGGATTATTAATAATTGATGAGGAGCAAAGATTTGGAGTAAATCATAAGGAACGCATAAAGCAAATGAAAAAGACGGTTGATGTTTTATCATTGTCTGCAACTCCTATCCCAAGGACTTTGCATATGTCGTTAGTTGGAATAAGAGACATGAGCGTTCTAGATGAGGCACCAATGGAGCGTACTCCAATCCAGACATTTGTTTTCGAATACAATGAAGAAATGGTTCGTGAAGCCATTGTTCGTGAAATGGCACGAGATGGACAGGTTTACTATGTTTTTAATCGGGTCAGAGGTATTCAGGATATGGCCGCCGAAATTGAGAAGCTGGTTCCTGAGGCAAATGTCGGATATATTCACGGACAGATGACTGAGGCCAAGGTGGAAGATGTCATGATGCAGTTTATCAATCATGAAATTGATGTATTGGTAGCGACTACAATTATCGAAATAGGTCTTGATATATCAAATGTAAATACAATAATCATACACGATTCCGATAATTTGGGACTTTCACAGTTATATCAGCTTAGAGGTCGAGTGGGACGAAGCAACAGAACGGCATATGCATTTCTGATGTATAGACGGGACAAAATGTTAAAAGAAGTTGCTGAGAAACGCTTGGCTGCAATCAAGGAATTTACGGACTTGGGTTCCGGATTCAAAATTGCAATGCGCGACTTGGAAATCAGAGGAGCAGGTAATCTTCTTGGGGTTGAGCAGCATGGCAATATGACGGCAGTAGGATACGATTTGTACTGCAAGATGCTGAACGAAGCTGTCAAAATTGAAAAGGGAGAAGTCACAGAGGAGAGCTTTAACACTTCTGTGGATATCAATATTGAGGCATATTTGCCGGATGTCTATGTTTCTAACGAGGAGCAGAGAATAGATATATACAAGCGAATAGCTGCAATTGATTCTGAGGAAGCAAGGGATGAGATGCTGGATGAGCTTGTAGACAGATTTGGTGAGCCTAAAAAATGTGTTCAGAATCTGTTATGGGTGGCAATGCTTAGAGTGAATGCTCATGATGCATATGTAACTGCTATTGAGCAAAAGAATGATATTATACGGATTGTCATGTACGAAAAGGCAAAAATTGATGTTGCTCAAATACCGTCACTACTAGAAAGAAACAATCCGCATATAACATTTGCCGCTGATCCAAAAGCACCGGCTTTTATATTTAATACCAGAGCAAACACTCGAATAAAGCAAAATGAAATTTTTGATTATTTGCAGGATTTTATCATGGATTTAAAGACTATAAAAGTTGATAATTAGGGATGTTTGACATATAATCAAAAGGATTGAGAATTCGGAGGGAATTATAATGAATAAGAAATATTTGACATCAGCATGTGCGCTAGCATTAGCTGTTACGACACTCACCGGATGCGGTGACAGCTTCAATCCTGATGCTACTTTGGTGAAAATAAATACAGGGGATTCTACAGACACAATTACACTTGGATACGGTAATTTTGTTGCGCGATATCAGCAGGCTATGTATGACCAGTTTTTGATGGCATATTATGGTGAGGATATGTGGACAACAGATATGTCGGGCTCAGGCAGTACACTTCAGGAAGATACCAAGGATGGAGTACTGGAGGACATGGAGGAGATGTATGTTTGCAAGCTCCATGCGGATGAGTATGGCGTTGAGCTCACAGATGATGAAAATACAGCTATTGCAGAGGCAGTTTCGTCTTTTATGACAGATAACCCTCAGGAGACACTCGATGTAATGGGTGCTACGGAGGAATATGTTACACAGTACCTTGAATATCGTACATATCTTTCAAAAGTACAGGCTGCAGTAGAGGACGATGAAGCAGCAAAGATAGCAGATGAGGATTGCTGGATGCGTACATTCTCTTATGTCCTTGTCGATACAACAGGATATACAGATGATGATGGAAATCTTGTTGAGTATACAGATGATGAATTAGAGCAGCTTTTGTCTGATGCTGAGGCCATTGCATCTTCAGATGATTTTGATACAGCAGTTGAGTCGGCTGGGCTTTCGTCAAGCACCTATTCATACCTAAAGGGCGAAGAGGAAGATGACACATTCGATATGACAGTAATATCTGCGGCAGAGGAATTGGAAGAAGGACAGATTTCTGATGTCATTGAGGTAGAAGACGTAGGTTATTATGTGCTTAGACTTGATGCAGACCATGATGAGGATGCGTCAGAGACCGAGAGAGAATCTCTCGCAGCAGATGCATACGAGGATTTAGTAGAGACATGGGAAGCTGCAATTACTTGGGATGTTGATGAGGACCAATGGGAAAAGGTTCAGTTTGACACTCTATTTACAACACTTGAAACAGAAGATGACACAGATGATTCGACAACAGAAGATACTGAATCTACTGATGATACAACAGACGAGACATCAGATACAGACTCTACCGACGAGACAGTAGATGATTCTACAGATACTACTGAGTCTACAGAGGATGTCGATACCACATCAGAATCTACCGATACAACAGATGAGACATCAGATACAACAGATAGTACTGAGGAGGAAGCAGCTGACGAAGCTACATCAGAATCAGATGCTGAATAATTAATGAATTTTATACTTAGCTACCTTAAAAAATATAAAGGACGAGCTATATTAGCCCCACTATTCAAAATGCTAGAGGCGATTTTTGAATTACTGGTTCCACTTGTGATGGCACAGATTATCAATAAGGGAATCGGTAGTTCTGATATGCCCTACATCATGCGAATGAGTGGGGTTTTAATTTTATTAGCCGTCGTTGGATTGGTGTTTTCGATTACTGCACAGTATTTTAGCGCATACGTTGCGGTATATACAGCAGCTGAAATAAGACAGGATGTTTTTAAAAAGATATTATCATTATCAATTAGTGCAAAGGAGAAGGTCGGAGACGATGTTCTGACAACAAGAATTACCAATGATATCAATCAGATACAAAACGCTATAAATATGGTGCTTAGACTATTTCTTCGCTCTCCATTTATAGTTGTTGGTGCGATGATTATGGCAATCATTATAGATATTAAATCATCATTTATTTTTGCCGTAACAATACTTGCCTTAGGGTTGGTAGTGTTTTTTATAATGAGATATACACTACCGAGATACAAATCAATTGCAGCACGTCTTGAGAAGGTACTTCACAATGTGTCTGAAAATTTAGATGGTATAAGAGTAATTAGGGCTTTCAATAGAAATGATATTGAACAGATTGAATATGCAAGTTGCACTTCAGATCTTAAGTCTATGCAAATTTCTACCGGCAGGGTTGCAGCGTTGTTGAATCCGATAACCTATGTGATTGTTAATTTGGGGATTGTTATTCTCATAGCGGTATCTGCTTATAGAGTAGATGGTGGCTTTATCCTTCAGGGGGATATTGTTGCTCTTGTAAATTACATGTCACAGATTTTAGTTGAGCTTATTAAGCTTGCAAATCTTATTGTAATTTTGATGAAGGCATTTCCATCGGCAGATAGAGTACAGGAACTTATGGAAATGAAGTCCGATGAAAGAAAACATCTGGTGGGTAAAACGGAAAATGAGTCTACAAAAGATATTAGTATATCGCATTTATCTTTTAGCTATACCAATAAAGCAGAGTATGACCTTGATGATATAACACTTGATATTCCGGCAGGCAGTACAATGGGAATAGTTGGAGGAACAGGAGCCGGCAAATCAACTCTTATCAATTTGCTCAATCACACATATGATGTCACTAAGGGTGAGATTGCGCTTGGAGGAGTGGATATCTGTAACTATTCAGATGAAGAATTGGCTCAAATATTTGGAATAGTTCCTCAAAGGGCTTCACTCTTTAGTGGAACTGTACGTTCTAATTTGAAAATGAAAAGTTCTAATGAAGCACAAGATGATGAGCTGATCGAAGCACTTATTGCTGCCCAAGCGTGGGATTTTCTGTCTCAAAAAGATGGATTGGACACAGTAGTGACCGAGAGTGGCAGAAATTTCTCGGGAGGTCAAAGGCAAAGACTTACTATAGCGAGAGCGTTAGTGGGACGACCGAGGATTCTAATATTGGATGATTCGGCATCTGCATTGGATTTATTGACTGAATCAAAGCTATGGACTGCTTTATCTAAATTGTCATGGCATCCTACTATTATTATTGTTTCTCAAAGAGTGTCATCTGTAATGGATGCAGACAATATATTGGTGCTGGATGATGGGCAATGTGTGGGATATGGAAAACACAATGATTTGATGAAAAATTGCAAAATATATCAGGAGATTTATTATTGTCAGTATCCCAAGAAGGAGGCTGCAAATGAATAAAAAACAGTCTCAAAAGATAATATTAAATCGAGTTTTAATAGAACTTAAGCCATATAGATTAAAAGTCATCCTGTCGATTTTATGTGCGATAATTACAGTATATCTTACTTTAAGGATTCCTATTTTAACTGGCCGGGCCGTTGATTGTGTTGTTGGAAAAGACAATGTTAATTATGAGAATCTGATAGATATATTAAGGCGGATGGTTGTTATTGTCAGTGCAACTTTTTTTTGTCAATGGATTATGAACAGGCTGAATAATAGTGTCACGTATTCTATTACAAAAGATCTTAGGGATAGAGCTTTTTTTAATATGCAGCATACGAGGTTATGTGATATCGACAGACATCCTCAGGGGGACTATGTTAGCCGGATTGTTTCAGATGCAGATTCGTTTTCGGATGGTCTGCTAATGGGCTTCGCTCAGTTATTTACCGGAGTCATGACGATAATGGGTACAATCTATTTCATGATGATTATTTCATGGAAAATTGCACTGTTAGTTATTGTTCTTACACCATTGTCATTATTTTTGGCTAGATTTATTTCGAGAAGAACATATAAGTATTTTGGCGAGCAGGCGAGTTTGCGGGGTATTGAAACATCATATATAGAAGAGATTATTTCTAATAAAAATATTGTTAGAAATATGGATTATGAAAAGAAAGCGCTAGATGAATTTAATAAGATGAATAGCAATTTGTCAGATACGGCGATGAAAGCTACATTTTATTCATCAATTGTGAATCCGAGTACTCGATTAATAAATAATTTAATATACGCAGGTGTTGGTGTATTGGGCGCAATTATGGTATTGATGGGAGAAATCACTGTGGGCGGATTGACGGGATTTCTTTCGTATGCATCGTCATATGGTAAGCCTTTTAATGAAATTAGCGGTGTAATTACCGAATTTCAAAACGCTCTTGTTTGTGCAGGGCGATTGTTTGAAATGATAGATGCACAAAATGAAGATGATAAGGGAGAGATTACATTAGATAAAGTTCGAGGTGAGATTGAGTTTAGAGATGTTTGCTTTAGCTATGATAAGAAAGAAAAGCTCATCGAGGATTTTAATCTAAAGGTGAAACCTGGACAGAAGGTTGTGATTGTTGGACCTACCGGTGCTGGAAAAAGTACCATTATAAATTTATTGATGAGATTTTACGATGTTGATGATGGCGCTATACTAATTGATGGTATTGACATACGAGATATTAAGCTTGATAGTCTTAGAAGTAGTTTTGGTATGGTCCTTCAGGAAACCTGGTTAAAGGCAGGGACAGTCAATGAAAATATTTGTTTTGCAAATAGTGAAGCGAATGAAGAACAAATCATGTTAGCTGCAAAAGCCAGTCATGCACATAGTTTCATTAAAAGAATGCCAAATGGCTATGAAACAGTATTAACTTTATCGGGAGGTATGTTATCTCAGGGGCAGAGACAATTACTATGTATAACAAGAGTTATGCTTGATATACCGCCGATGCTTATATTGGACGAGGCGACAAGTTCAATAGATACACGAACCGAACAGGAAATACAATCTGCATTTAATAAGATGATGCAGGGGCGTACTACATTTGTTGTTGCCCATAGATTGTCGACAATTCGGGAAGCAGATTTAATTCTATTTATAAAAGACGGTAAAATTGTTGAGCAGGGTAATCATTTCGACTTGTTGCAGAAAAATGGCTTTTATGCTAAATTATATCAGAGTCAGTTTAAAGAGGATTATATTGGATAATTCTCTTTAGGTGGCTTATTCATTTGTAAAAAATTATAGGAGCTGAAATGGAACAGTACGTAATAAAGGGTGGCACGGCTCTCAGCGGAGAGGTCGAGATTAGCGGCGCTAAAAACGCAGCTCTTGGCATTTTGGCCGGTGCTATTATGGCAGATGAAACTGTTACAATTGAAAATTTACCAAATGTTAAGGATATAAATGTTCTTATAGGTGCAATAGAGGATATAGGCGCTACAGTTAATCGTGTTGATGAGCATACGGTTCAGATTAATGGTTCTACTATCAACAGATTGTCGGTTGACTATGAGTACATTAAGAAGATACGTGCATCGTATTATTTGATGGGTGCACTCCTTGGCAAATATAAGGAAGCTGAGGTTGCATTGCCAGGTGGATGTTTGATTGGTTCACGTCCTATTGATTTGCATGTCAAGGGACTTAAGGCGTTAGGAGCTGATGTTGATGTCAGCTATGGATTGTGGTCGGCAAAAGCAGATAGGCTTTTTGGCAGCCATATATATTTGGATAAGGTATCAGTTGGCGCTACTATTAATATTATGCTTGCGGCTGCTTTGGCAGAGGGCAAGACTACGATTGAGAATGCGGCTAAGGAGCCACATGTTGTTGATGTTGCCAGTTTTCTTAACAGTATGGGCGCCAATATTCGTGGCGCAGGTACTGATGTGATTCGTATAGTAGGTGTTCCGAGGTTACACGGTACTCAATATGCGGTTATTCCGGATCAGATAGAGGCCGGGACATATATGTGTGCAGCAGCAGCTACACATGGTGATGTCCTTATTAAAAATGTTATCCCTAAGCACTTGGAGGCTACATCTGCAAAGCTTATCGAGGCTGGTTGTATCATCCAGGAGTATGATGATGCGGTAAGAGTTATTGCAAAGGGTCGCAAGCTTACCAGCACGCATGTTACTACATTACCATATCCGGGATTCCCGACTGATATGCAGCCTGAAATAACTGCTGTACTTGCTATTGCAGAGGGTACCAGCACCGTTTCAGAGTCAATTTTTGAGAATCGTTTTAAATACGTTGATGAGCTTGCTCGTATGGGAGCCAGCATCAAGGTAGAAGGCACAGTTGCTATTGTTACCGGTGTAGAGAAGTATACGGGAGCACAGGTATGTGCACCTGATCTTCGTGCAGGAGCAGCACTTATTATTGCAGGGCTTGCTGCGGACGGTATTACTGTAATAGATGATATCAAATATATCCAAAGAGGATATGAGGATATTGTCGGCAAGTTCACAAGACTTGGAGCCGAATTTGCACAGGTTGAGTCAGAGCATGAGCTTCAGAAATTCAAATTAAAAGTATCGTAAAAAATGAGTATCCTATGTTGGATACTCATTTTTATAATCAATATAATATTATCTTTGCAATATTGTATCTATGCATTCCCAAAGCTCTGCATATTTAACAGGCTTATGGAGGCAATATTTTGCACCCATTAATTTGTATTTCAGAAGCTCAGATTGAGGGCGTCCGGATATAACAATTATATTACAGCGTCTATCAAGATTTAGTAGCTTTTCGATAAGCCATTCTCCGCCGATACCGCCTTTCATAACGATATCTGCGATGACTATCTCAGGATGATGCTCCTCGTATAGTTTGTATGCATCATAGGAGTCGGCCGCCTCAAGTATTTCTACATTTGGTTTATCTAAAAGCATTCTCGATAATGTCGTACGGGCGAATAATTCATCATCGCAAATTAAAACTTTCATATAAAATTACCTTTATTACCCTTTCAAAAACAAGAGTTATCAAAGTTGTAACAATTACAATTACATGATACCATACTTTTGCATTTATACGTTAAAGTTCACATATATATCGAAAAAGGAAATTTAATAATGAAAAAAATTATAATGACCGGTGGCGGTACAGCCGGACACGTTACACCAAATTTGGCGCTTGTACCATATCTGCAAAAAGAAGGATATGAAATATCATATATTGGGTCTTATACAGGAATAGAAAAAAAACTGGTAGAAAGTGCAAATATAGAATATTATGGGATATCTTCTGGAAAGCTGAGAAGATATCATGATTGGAAAAATTTCACTGACCCATTTAGAGTCGTCAAGGGATTCAGTGAGGCTAATCAATTATTGAAGCATATAAAGCCGGATGTAGTATTTTCTAAGGGTGGATTTGTCTCTGTACCGGTTGTTATGGCGGCAGCTCGACAGCATATTCCTGCCATTATACATGAGTCTGATATGACACCTGGATTGGCTAACAAGCTGGCAATTCCGTTTGCAACAAAGGTATGCTGTAATTTCCCTGAGACAATGGATTATCTGCCAAAAGAAAAGGCAGTTCATACTGGTTCCCCAATAAGGCAAGAGTTGTTTACGGGTAATAAGGATGCAGGTTTAGACTTTTGCGGGTTTAATCATGACAGGCCGGTACTTCTTATTATGGGAGGAAGCATAGGCTCAAAATTTATTAATAATGCGGTATGGGATTCATTGAATGAGCTATTAAAAGAATTCCAAATAATACATCTTGTTGGTAAAAATAATATAAACGATGATTTTAATAATATAGAAGGATATCGTCAATTCGAGTTTATCAGCAAGCAATTGAATGATATTTTTGCTATGACAGATTTGATGATTAGTAGAGCAGGGGCTAATTCAATTAGTGAGATATTAGCTTTAAAAATTCCTAATATTTTGATTCCATTATCTGCAGCAGCAAGTAGGGGAGACCAGATTTTAAATGCAGCAAGCTATGAGAAACAGGGATTCTCTATTGTAATTCAGGAAGAAGAACTCACATCTACACTTCTTATTGACAGTGTAAGAGATGTTTATTCTCGCAGACAGGTTATAAAAAACAATATGGAAAAGAGCAATCTTTTAGACGCAAACGCAACAATTTTGAAATTGATAATGGATGCGTCAAAGTAAAAAGAGCGTCAAATAATCTTGTAAAAACCCTCAAATTTGACAAAAGTATGCAAGAATGATATAGTATCGGACGTAACAAAGTTGTAACAAATTATATTTTAGAATTTAAGATATACGAGTCACAATTGATAATTACGGAGGATTATGAAAGAGTTTAGCGAAAAACTTACTGCTATGTATGATAAATATAAGCATTATATAAATAAGCGTACAATGCAGGGTGGTGCTCTCGCTTTAGCACTAGTTATTTTATTTGGAGGCGCTTACGCATACGCCCCCAAGCAGAATACAGTAGAGGTTGATGTAGAGCCTGCACTTACAGCAGGTGTATTTTCTACTGTTTCAGAGATTCAGGTTACTGCAGGTGAGGCAGATCAGTTGATTTCTGCGTCTGCCGAGGTTACAGTTGTTTCAGCCACAACAGATCAGGTTGATTCCGAGGAGGACGATCTTAATAATCAGTGGGCTGACAAGGTTATGGCCAATGTTGATGAATATCTGTATATTCGTTCAGAGGCCAGTTCAGATGCCGAGGCTATTGCAAAGCTTCGCGCCGGAGATATTGCTACACTTGTAGATGTATTTGATGGTTGGTATGAGATTGAGTCAGGTAATGCACATGGATATGTTTCAGCAGATTATTGCGTCACAGGACTTGATGCCTATGAGCTTGCAATGGATGTATGTAATACATATGCCACAACAGATGTAGCTGGTCTTCGCATTCGAAGCGAGGCTGCTGAGGATGCAAAGATTCTCAAGGTCGTACCTCAGGGAACCAAGCTTACGGTTAATTCAGATGCCGAGACAGTGGACGGGTGGATTGCAGTTACATACGGCAGTGTGTCAGGATATGTCAAGGCGGATTATGTTCAGGTTGACATGGAGACAGGTGAGGCTATCACTCTTGAGGAAGAGGCGGAAGCGGCCGCAGCAGCTGCAGAGGCGGCAGCACAGGCCAAGGCGGCAGCAGAAGCAGCCGCAGCAGCAAATCAGGCTATTATCGATTCAGCAGATGATGTCACTCTTCTTGCTGCTATCATTCAGATTGAAGCAGGCAATGAGATTTATGATGGTCAGGTTGCTGTTGGAGCAGTCGTAATGAACAGAGTGAGAAGCGGTTCTTATGCAAGCACAGTAGGTGGTGTTATTTTTGCAAAGGGACAGTTCTCTACATCACGTATGTCATCTGTTATAGCAAATGGCCCTAAGGCTTCGTGTATACAGGCAGCACAGGCTGCCATGGCTGGTTCTGATCCAACAGGAGGCGCTACACATTTTAGACGTGCAGGCAGCAAGGAAGGTCTTGTTATTGGAAATCAGGTATTTTATTAAATGATGTTTTTCTAATATTTACTATTTAATTTATGGCAGATTTAAGAGTCTTTGGGGTTTTCTCAAGGACTCTTTTAGTCTATAATCATTTCAAAATGTATTGAAAGCGGAGGTATGTTATGGACTTAAAGGGAAAGCATTTTTTAAAGATGTTAGATTTTACACCGGAAGAAATAAATGGATTGATTGATTTATCTATTCTCTTAAAAGAGGAAAAGAAAAACGGTAAATCACAGTCATCATATTTATCCGGGAAAAATATAGCTTTGATTTTTGAAAAAACATCAACACGTACCCGCTGCTCTTTTGAAGTTGCAGCTCATGATATGGGAGCAAATGTTACATATTTGGATCCTTCAGGATCGCAGATTGGCAAAAAGGAATCAATTGCGGATACAGCTCGTGTATTAGGTAGAATGTATGATGGCATAGAATATAGAGGCTTTGAACAGACAAAGGTTGAGGACCTGGCAAAGTATGCGGGGGTTCCTGTGTGGAATGGTCTTACCAATGAGTCGCATCCTACACAAATGATTGCTGATATGATGACAATAAAGGAACATTTCGGCAAATTATCCGGAATCAAATTCGTTTATATGGGTGATGCCAGATACAACATGGGTAATTCACTTATGGTGACATGCGCCAAGCTAGGAATGGATTTTGTTGCATGCACATGTAAAAAATATTTTCCAGATGAATCTCTTATTCAGAAATGTCGAGAGATTGCTGCTGAAACCGGAGCTACAATAACCCTTACTGAGGATGTTGCTGAAGGGTGCAAGGATGCGGATGTAATCTATACAGATGTCTGGGTTTCCATGGGCGAAAAGGATGAGGTATGGGAAGAGAGAATAAATGAATTAAGTCCATATCAGGTTAATGAAAAGGCGTTTAGCTATGCAAAGCCTGATGCTAAATTTATGCATTGTCTGCCGGCATTTCATGATTTGAATACTTCCATCGGAAAAGAAATTCATGAGAAATTCGGGATTGATTGTATGGAAGTTACAGATGATATTTTTGAGGGAAGTCATTCAATTGTTTTTGATGAGGCAGAAAACAGAATGCATTCTATAAAGGCAGTAATGTATGCCACTCTTGGGTAGATCTGGTGTATTCGTTTCCAATAATTTAGCGCACCGGATACGTGGACAATAATTTATTTACCGCAGGACTATGTAATGTTAGAAGATATTATTTATGAATATTATGAATCTGTTGATTCAACAAACGATAGGGTTAAGGAAAGAGCCCATCAGGGGCAATGTCAGGGATTAGTTATATCGGCAGGTAATCAAACAGCAGGCAAGGGTCGCATAGGTAGAAAGTGGCAATCGCCATCAGGTGATACTATTTCTACATCGATATTACTTAGACCTGAGGAAATAGCAGTTGAAAATATTTCTACGATTACTATAATAGCTGCTATGGCTGTCAGAAGTGCACTAGAGGATACCTGCGGTCTATGTGGATTGATTAAATGGCCTAATGATATTGTTTTAGATGGCAAAAAGGTATGCGGCATTCTCACAGAGATGGAGATGCGAATGGGCCGAGTGTGGTACGTGGTCTGTGGCGTTGGTGTAAATATTCATAATAGAAATTTCCCGGATGATATTGCTTACAAGGCTACGTCTGTTGACTTGGAATTAGAAAAACTGAGAGATAGTGGCGCAGAGAGTAGAGATATACTTCGGGGAAGTAGAAGTCAAATTACACATGCAATATGGGAATCATTTCGAGAATATTATAATATTTTTATAAAAACCCAGGATATGACAGGGCTTAGGGATGAGTATGAAAAATATCTGGCAAATAAAGGGAAGACAGTCAGAATAGAGGATCCTGCAGGCCAATATTTGGCGAAGGCTGTTGGCATTGATAATAGTGGTCGATTGGTAATTGATGTAGATGGCCAGACGAAATATATTAGTACCGGAGAAGTGTCTGTGAGAGGCATTTATGGATATGTAGATAATTGATTTTTGGCGAATACATATTGAATTAAAAAAGGAGTAGTATGGATCAGGAAGAAGTAGTACTTTGTGGAGCAAGCTGTTATACAAAGAAATTCTATTTAAATCCCGAATTTCAGGGCTTGCCGCAGATGGTAAAGGATGAATTAAAGATAATGTGTGTAATGTACACAGAAGAGGTAAGTGGCACCATACAGATTATATATGATGAGGATGGCTCACTTCGTATAGAGGTCGACCACAATGATGATGATTTCATGTATGACGAGATAGGTTCTGCTCTTGAGGTGAAGAGGATGCAACGAGAGCGAACGGAGTTGTTCGAGGCTCTTGAAACATATTATAAGGTTGTATTTTTAGGTGAGGAGGAGAATCTTTAATGTTACTTACAATAGATGTTGGAAATACAAATATTACACTAGGTGTGTTTGATGGAGAGGATTTACTTGGCAGTTTTCGTGTGACTACTAAAATAAATCGTACATCGGATGAGTTTGGAATTACATTTAGAGAAATCCTTCGTTCCAATGATTTGTGTGAAAAAAAGATAGACGATGTTATAATTGCCTCTGTAGTTCCAAACGTAATGCATTCTCTTACAAGTGCTATTATTAAATACTTTAAGATACAACCAATTATAATTGAGGCAGGCGTCAAGACAGGTATACGCATTGCAACTGAGAATCCTAAGCAGATTGGTGCTGACAGAATTGTAGATGCAGCAGGTGCTTTCGAGCTATATGGCGGCCCAGTATTGGTTTTGGATTTTGGAACGGCTACCACATATGATTTGGTAGATGAGAATGGAGCGTTTATTTCTGGAGTTACTGCTCCGGGCATTAGGACCAGCGCGCGAGCTCTGTGGGAGGGTGCTGCTAAGCTACCGGAAATCGAAATCAAGAAGCCCGAAAAAATCCTTGCAAAGGAAACCATTTCTTCAATGCAGGCAGGTCTTGTTTATGGACAGATAGGACAGACCGAGTATATCGTCAAGCATATGATTGAGGAGAGCGGCTATGAGAATGTCAAGGTTGTAGCCACAGGCGGACTAGGAAATTTGATATCAAGTGAGACCAAATGTATAGATATTTATAATCCAAATCTTACACTTTATGGAATGAAATTTATTCACGATAAGCAGAAGAAATGATAAAGAAATTAACAATTGGAAATATAGAGTTAGAGAATAATTTAATTTTGGCACCAATGGCAGGCGTTACGGACCTGCCATTTCGTTTGCTGTGCAAGGAGCAGGGAGCTGCACTTTGTTGTATGGAAATGGTTAGTGCAAAGGGTATTTATTATAACAATAGAAATACCGAGAGTTTACTGACTGTAGATGAAAGAGAGCGGCCTGTTAGTCTGCAGCTATTTGGTTCGGATCCGGATATAATGGCTGCTATGGCTGCAAGGATTGAGCATCGCAATTTCGATTTATTAGATATTAACATGGGATGTCCTGTGCCGAAGGTAGTCAATAATGGAGACGGATCAGCGCTTATGAAAAATCCTGTTCTGGCAGGAGAAATTATCGAGAAGATGGTGAAAGCTGTCAATAAACCTGTTACTGTCAAAATAAGAAAAGGCTTTGATGATGAGCATGTAAATGCAGTGGAAATGGCGCATATTGCACAGGAATCGGGAGCGGCAGCAGTAGCTGTTCACGGACGGACCAGGGAACAATATTATTCCGGCAAGGCAGACTGGAGCATTATAGCTGATGTAAAATCGAAGGTATCAATCCCTGTTATTGGTAATGGAGATATATTAGACGCCAAGGATGTGATTGCAATGTCACAACAGACGGGGTGTGATGGCTTCATGATAGGTCGAGGCGCACAGGGAAATCCATGGATATTTCATCAGATTCTTCATTATTTTGAGACAGGGGAAATCATTGGCAAGCCACCATTAGCAGAAATGATCGATACTATGCTAAGACATGCCAGATTACAGATAGAGTTCAAGGGAGAATACCTGGGGATTCGCGAAATGAGAAAGCACGCGGCATGGTATACAGCAGGATACAGAGGTGCTAGTAAGTTGCGAGGCCGTATAAATGATGTAGAGTCATATGACGAATTAAAGGCATTATTTGACGACTTTCTGACGGAAGAATGAAATCATTCATAAAATGCCAAGCGTTTTGAATAATCTGTGAATTAGCAGGGCATTTCTTGACATCAACTCTAGGGTGGAATATAATTCACTGAGTTAATGAATTTTTTGGTTTTGCCAGGCAAAATCCTTTACAAATATATAATCGAAAGGAATCTGATAACATGGAAGCAAAGAAGAATTTACTTACAGCCGAAGGACTTAGGATATTAGAGGATGAATTAGAGGATCTCAAGGTAAATAAACGAAAAGAAGTTTCTCAGAAGATTAAGGAAGCCAGAGAGCAGGGAGACTTGTCAGAAAATGCTGAGTATGATGCTGCAAAGGATGAGCAGCGTGATATTGAGGCGCGTATCGAGGAGATTGAAAAGATTCTCAAGAATGCTGAGGTTGTTTCTGATGAGCATTCTACAAAGAATATTAATATAGGTTGGACAGTTACACTTCTTGACCTTGAGTTTGATGAGGAGACAGAGTACAAGATCGTTGGTTCTACTGAGGCAAACAGTCTCAAGGGTAAGATTTCAAATGAATCTCCTGTTGGCAAGGCAATCATCGGACATAAGAAGGGAGATACTGTTACAGTTGAGACTGAGGCAGGTGAGTTCCAGTACAAGATTGTAGCGGCTAAAAAAACTAAGTAATTATCTTCTGACATATATAGATATAGCTAAGGGTGAGGATTCAGTAACTATCATAGGATGGTTATTGGGTCCTTTTTACATTATAGAAAATTACTTTGTAATTCTTATAAAAAAAACAAGCTACGCTTGTATGAGGTGTCTCGCCGACAGAAGAAGTTAATTGCTTGCAGCAATTGCCGGCTCGCACTGTTTACGTTTTGCATGCAAAACTCGTTCTTGTATAGTTTGTATCTGATACAACAAAAGAGGAGGCATAATAATGTTAGAGAAATTTAAAAAGAAATATGTGGGGACACCTGAATTTTACAAGAGATATATTTTTCTGGCGACTCCAATGATAATACAGAATGCTATTACAAATTTTGTTAGCTTTCTAGACAATATAATGGTTGGTCAGCTAGGGACAGAACAGATGTCCGGAGTAGCAATTGTCAATCAGTTATTGTTTGTGTTTTATCTTGCGGTATTTGGAGTAGCAGGTGCGGCAAGTATTTTTGGTGCACAGTTTTTTGGTAAAGGTGATCATATCGGACATATGTATACCTTTCGATTTAGGCTCTATGGAACAATACTTGTCACTGCGCTTGGAATATGTTTGTTTATAACAAACGGTGACATACTTATATCTTATTTTTTGACTGATGCAGCAGGCGATGGCGCTACAGATATTGCACTTAAATATGGTTTGCAATATATATCAGTGGTAATGATAGGGTTAGTCCCATTTTGTTTTACAAATAGTTATGCGACTGCGATTAAGGAAACAGGACAGACATTTATTCCGATGTTGGCAGGACTTATAGCGGTTGGCTCAAATGCTATTTTGGATTATATTATGATTTTTGGTGTCGGCCCAGTTCCGGCTATGGGAGTTGTTGGAGCGGCGTGGGCAACGAATATTTCCCGATTTATAGAAATGGGAATAGTTTTGGTGTGGGCTCATAGTCATAAGGATGTTAATAGGTTCTTGGGAGGAGCGTACAGTGGATTTGGATTGCCGGTAGATTTGTTAAAAAAGGTACTTGTAAAGGGTGCTCCGCTCATGGCTAACGAGTTGCTATGGGCGGCAGGTATGACACAACTCACACAGTGTTATTCTGTAAGAGGACTTGAGGTTATTGCGGCACTTAATATATCAAACACTATAAACAATTTATTTAATATAGTTTTCATTCAGCTTGGAGGTTGTATTTCTATTATTGTAGGACAATACCTTGGAGCAGGAGAGCTTGAAGAGGCCAAGGATGCTGATAATAAGATGATAGCATTTTCGGTTTTTTGCTGTACTTTTATGGCAATATTAATGTTTCTGGTGGGAGGATTCTTCCCTAATATATATAATACGTCAGATGAGATAAAGGATATGGCAAGACATTTCAATACAGTGCTTGCGATTTGGATGCCATTTTGCTCTTTTAGTCATTGTTCGTATTTTACCCTTAGGGCAGGCGGCAAAACCATCGTTACCTTCCTATTTGATTCGGTATTTACCTGGGTTATTATGGTGCCGACAGCTACGTTTTTTGCAAAGTATACAGCGATAGGAATTGTTATGGTTTATTTTATTGTAAATGGAACAGAGCTTATCAAAAATATAGTTGGATATTTCATGGTAAAAAGCAATGTTTGGCTGGAGCGAATTGTTTAATATTAGAAAGTCAGAGGTGTTGATTTCTCTTTGAGAATCTCTTGAGGCAGGTTGACAATTTCTAAAACTGTGGGCTATACTTTAGGGGTTTGTACAGATAATTAATAATATAGATATATTGATGGTTTTAGGCTGTCAAAGAAAATGAAAGGAATTATTATGGCAGAGCAGGATATTAATCAGTTACTTAAGGTCCGTCGTGAGAAGCTTTCTAATCTACAGGAGGCCGGCAAGGATCCATTTACAATTACAAAGTACGATCAGACACATCATGCAGATGAGGTGAAGGCATTATATGCCGAGCATGAGGAAAAGCTTCTTGCAGGCAGACAGGTTGTAGACACCACAGGTCTTGATGAAGAGGCTGCAAAGCAGGCGATTAATGATGATTATAATGAGCGTCGTGCAATAATGGATGCGGATCCTATTCACGTAAGTATTGCCGGACGTATGATGTTTAAGCGTGTTATGGGCAAGGCAAGTTTCTGCAATATCCAGGATCTCAAGGATACTATTCAGGTATATGTGGCTCGCGATGCTATTGGAGAGGAGTCATATGCAGATTTCAAGAAGTCGGATATAGGCGATATCTATGGCGTAAAAGGTTACGCATTCAGGACCAAGACCGGTGAGATTTCTATTCATGCAGAGGAGATGACCCTTCTGTCTAAGAATCTTCAGGTTCTACCAGAGAAGTTCCATGGCCTTACAGATACAGATGCTCGCTATAGACAGAGATATCTTGATCTTATTATGAATAAGGAGTCAAAGGATGTTTTTGTTAAGCGATCAATCATGATGAAAGAGATTCGTAATTTCCTTGCAGGACGTGACTTTATGGAGGTAGAGACTCCTATTCTCGTGGAAAATGCAGGTGGAGCAGCAGCTCGTCCATTTGAGACACATTATAATTCTCTTAATGAGGATAGAAAGCTTCGTATTTCCTTAGAGCTTTATCTCAAGAGACTTATAGTTGGAGGTCTTGAGAGGGTATACGAGATTGGTCGTGTATTCCGTAATGAGGGTGTTGATGCTCGTCATAACCCGGAGTTTACACTTATGGAGCTTTATCAGGCGTACACCGATTATGAAGGTATGATGGAGCTTACTGAGAGCATGTTCAAATATCTCGCTGAGAAGGTTTGTGGTTCTACAACTATCAGCTACAAAGGAATAGAGATAGACCTAGGAAAGCCTTTTGAAAGACTTACCATGACAGATGCTGTTAAAAAGTATGCCGGAGTTGATTTTGATGCAGTAGCAGATGATGATGCAGCCAAGGCTTTGGCACGAGAAAAGGGAATCGAGTTTGAGGAGCGCCATAAGAAGGGCGACATACTTAATCTTTTCTTTGAGGAATATTGTGAGGAGAATCTTATCCAGCCTACATTTATTATGGATCATCCAATCGAGATTTCACCTCTTACTAAGAAAAAACCATCTGATCCTAGCAAGGTAGAGCGTTTCGAGCTCTTCATTAATGGATGGGAGATGTGTAATGCATACTCAGAGCTTAATGATCCAATCGATCAGAGAGAGCGTTTTGCGGCACAGGATGCCAATGCAGCAGCAGGTGATGATGAGGCGGAGCATACTGACGAGGATTTCCTACTTGCATTAGAGCATGGTATGCCACCTACAGGCGGTATCGGATACGGTTTGGATAGACTGTGTATGTTACTTACAGATAGCGAGGCTATTCGAGATGTATTACTCTTCCCTAGCCTCAAATCACAAAAGCAGCAAGGCGCATCAAATGCAGACACAAATAAGACAACCCAGTCCGCTTCAGATAACAATGGCTTCTTTGCTCCAAACTCTAGCATTGATTTCTCAAATGTTAAGATTGAGCCATTGTTCGAAGAGACAGTTGATTTCGACACATTCTCAAAGAGCGATTTCAGAGCAGTAAAGGTAAAGGCTTGCCAGGCAGTGCCTAAGTCAAAGAAGCTTCTTCAGTTTACACTTGACGATGGTACAGGTACAGACCGTACAATCCTTTCAGGAATTCACGCATTCTACGAGCCAGAGGAGCTTGTTGGCAAGACACTTGTTGCTATTACAAACCTTCCACCAAGACCAATGATGGGAATCGAATCATGCGGTATGCTTCTTTCTGCTGTTAACAACCTTGAGGATAGCGAGGACGAGGAGCTTCATCTTCTCATGATTGACAACCACATCCCAGCTGGTGCGAAGTTGTATTAATTAGATAGTTTTATATTAAAGTAAACATACACATGATATGCTATTGTGTGTATGTTTACTTTTTTTTACTTTATAGGAAATTACTTTGTAATTCCAATAAAGTAAAAAAAACAAGCTACGCTTGTAAGAGGTGTCTCGCCGGCAGAAGAAGTTAATTGCTTGCAGCAATTGCGGGCTCGCACTGTTTACGTTTTGCAAAGCAAAACTCTTTCTTGTTACATTATTTTACAGAGCAAAACTTCACCATAAAGAGTACAATATTATTTGAACGTAGATAGGTAGGGTGATTATTTGAAATTAGGGAGGTAGTTATGATGAAATCTGAAGAGCAATATAAGAAGCTTACGATAAATGAATTTACTAAAGCTGCTGAAATATATGAAACAGATCATGCCGGTATTTACGAAATGTGTAAGGATGATTATCCATATATTGAGGCAGAGCTTTCTAAAATAGAATATCATGATTTGTTGGATTGCGGCTGCGGTACAGGCCCAATGATTTCACTATTATATGATAAGGATAGTTCCAAGCATTATGTTGGGCTTGATATTACACCTAAGATGATAGAGACTGCCAAAAGCAAGAATCTTACAGGAACTGAGTGGATAGTAGGCGATTGTGAGGACTTGCCTTTCGAAGACGAGTCTTTTGACGTTATTATTTGCACTAATAGTTTTCATCATTATCCAAATCCGAAAAAGTTCTTTGATAATGTAAAGAGAGTATTAAGACCCAGTGGAAGACTCGTTCTTCAGGATTATACGGCACCGGGTTTTATACTATGGCTAATGAATCACGCTGAGATGCCACTTGCCAATCTGATAGGGCATGGTGATGTAAGGGCATATTCTCTTAGCCAAATACAGGTTTTTTGTGATAATTGTGGACTGTGTATTGAAAAGCTGGAAGCGGCAAAGAAATTCAGGATGCATCTAGTGGCAAGGAAATTGTAGTACAAGAACTGGGGTCTTGAATAAAAGTAAGAGTCCGTGATTGCACGGACTCTACTTAAATAAATTATCGAACAGGAACGCAATGCTTAGCATCTATTTCGCAGACTTTTTGGACTCTTCGACGATATTTTTCCTCCATGAGAGGATCTGTTGTTAGCCAGGTTTTAACAATTTCCATTGCCATGAGTCCACCTATGATTTTAGCACCCAGACAGAGTATGTTTGAGTCAGTATGCTGCCTTGCGAGGGTGGCGCATAGAGGATCCTGACATACAGCTGCATAGCAACCGGATATTTTGTTTGCTATCAATGCACTACCATAGCCTACACCATCACAGAAAATACCTCTTTCGCATTCTCCCTTTGCTACAGCAAGTGCAGCAGGATATACGAAATCTGATAAATCGCAGCTATTGTCATCATATGTACCAAAGTCGACAACTTCATGACCGATACTTTCTAAATAAGCCTTAATTTCATTTTTCATTTGAGTTCCGGCATGATCATTTGCCATTGCAATTTTCATAAGCACCTCCGAATATAAAAATTTAAATTAAAATCATTATACCAATATTTCTTTAGCAGATAAATGTTGTATATTATGTATAATAAAAAATTAGTTGGTTAACTAAGGAAATCCGAGAAAAATGGTAAGTAATGGAGGAAATATGAACCATACAATTGAAAATGAAAAAATAAAATTAACAGTGGCAGAACACGGCGCAGAGATTCGTTCTCTTATTAGAAAGGCTGATGGCGTGGAGATAATGTGGCAGGCTGACACTGCGTATTGGGGCAGGACATCTCCGGTTTTGTTTCCACTTGTGGGTAATTATTATCAGAAGAAATCTATATATGATGGCAAAACATATGAAATGGGACAGCATGGATTTGCCAGAGATATGGATTTTACACTTGTTGAGAAATCAGATTCTGCACTTATGTTCAAATTAGAGGACGATGCATCTACACACGAGAAATATCCGTTTGGATTTATATTAAAAATTGGATATAGGTTATCGGGAGATTCAGTAGAAGTATCTTGGCATGTAGAGAATATTAACGATACCAGAATGTATTTTTCTATTGGAGCTCATCCGGCATTTAATTGTAATCTCGATACTGATTCAATTAGATTTTCTAAGTCAGGCAAACCATGCACAGAAATAAAGGCAAATGTTATAGCCGGTGATGGTAGTGGATGCCTTTCGGAAGAGAGTGATGTATATGCTTTAACACGTGGCATTTTAAAAATGTCAGATGAATTGTTTGCAAAGGATGCGCTTATAGTTGAAGGGCATCAGGCAGACGAGGTTTCGCTTCTTGATGCAAATCTGAATGAAATTGTTTCAGTTACATGTCCTACACCATTGTTTGGAGTTTGGTCACCTGTAAATAAGCATGCTCCTTTTATGTGTATTGAACCTTGGTATGGAAGATGTGATAGAGTCGGATTTAATCAGAAGCTTGAGGAAAGGGAATATGGTAACAGCCTTGATGCAGGTGAAATATTCGACTCAATTTACGAGATTAGAATTCATTGATATAGAAACTATGTGAATTGATACCAGGAAAATCAGGTCGCAAAATTGATAGAGTACAACTAAATTGAGTAAGTCTATCCTATCAAATGTTACTAAAAACTGCCTAAATATAGGGCTTTCAAACGTATTGACAATCAAAAAATACGTGATAGTATCACATTATAAGATAATAAAATTTTCTTTGTGATGGAAACTGAATGCTTGTGCTGAGGGATTCAGCAGTTTGTTTTTGTCATAATATACTGTTTATTTAAGGAGGTACAATATGGCAGGATTAGGTTTATTTATCGGAGGCGTACTTTGTGGTTCTGTTGGATTAAAGGCATTAAAGTCTAAAGAAGCTAAGAAGACATATTCTAAGATTATTTCTTATGGACTTGACGCAAAGGATTACGTTATGGAGACGGCTGACAATGTTAAAGAGGGCTGGGATGACGTATATGCTGATGCAAAGGATTTGAAGCAGGCGCGTGATGAGGAAAAGGCAGCCGAGGCAGAGCAGATTATAGAGGATGCTAGTGAGGACACAAAGCCGGCCAAGACTACAAAGAAAACAACAGCAAAGAAGACAGCAACAAAAACTACTGCAAAAAAGTCGGCTGCAAAGGCTAGTGCTGAGAAAGAGCAGTAATAGGTATTAAATATGAAATGTAAGATTCTTCATGAATCTCATTTGAGAATGAGAGTTCACATCGAGGGCAGAAAGCCATCGATGCATGAGGCGGATCTTCTGGAAGAATATCTCCTGTCGATCGATGAAATTAATGACGCAAAAGTCTACGATCGTACAGGAGATATTGTTATAAAGTACAGAAGTGATCGCCAGGAAGTAGTTAATCTATTGGCAAAGTTCTCTTTTAATATGGAGTGCCTCAATGAATTGGAGGTTAATCACACTTCAAGAGAGCTTTCACATGAATATTCGGAAAAAGTTGCCATGACGATTTTGAGGCGTGGATTAAAGCGATTATTCGTTCCTGCCCCTATTCGTCATGTGATTTCAGTGGTCAATTCATTTGAGTATATTTCAAAGGCTATAAAGTGCCTTATGGAAGGCAAGCTGGAAGTATCCGTGCTCGATGCTACGGCAATAGGAGTATCGCTGCTTCGCGGAGATTTTGACACAGCATCCATGGTTATGTTTATGCTGAGGCTTGGAGATATTCTAGATGAATGGACTCATAAAAAATCAGTGGATGACCTTGCGCGGACAATGTCTCTAAATGTAGATAATGTCTGGGTTCAGGCACATGATGGTACGGAAGTTCTGGCAAGAGTATCTGATGTAAAGGTTGGAGATATTATCGTAGTCCGCACAGGTTCGATGATTCCTTTGGATGGCAGAGTATATCAGGGTGAGGCTATGGTTAATCAGGCATCGCTTACCGGAGAGTCGCTGCCAGTTGTTAAGCGCCATGGCGCACCGGTATATGCGGGTACAGTCCTTGATGAGGGTGAGCTTTGGATTAAGGTTAAAAAGGTAGCCGGAACCGGGCGGTATGACCGTATAGTTCAAATGATAGAGGAATCTGAAAAGCTCAAGAGCGATACAGAAAATAAAGCATTGCATATGGCTGATTCACTTGTTCCATATATGTTCCTCGGAACAGGACTTACATATTTACTGACAAGAAATGTCACCAAAGCGATTTCCCTTCTAATGGTAGATTTTTCATGTGCGTTGAAATTGGCTATGCCGATATCGGTATTGTCAGCAATGAGAGAAGCCGGAAGACATGGAATAACCGTCAAAGGTGGCAAATTCCTCGAAAAAATTGCCAAGGCTGACACAATTGTATTCGACAAAACCGGTACGCTTACATATTCTAAGCCAAGGGTCAAGCGAGTCGTTCCGTTACATGGTGAGAATGAGGATGAGATGCTTAGATTGGCTGCATGTCTTGAGGAACATTTCCCTCATAGTATTGCTAATGCAGTTGTGGGAGAGGCATTCGAAAGAGGCCTTTTCCATGATGAGGTACACAGCAAGGTAGAATATGTTGTTGCGCATGGTATTTCAAGTTCAATTGATGGAAATAAAGTTGTAATTGGTAGCTATCATTTCGTTTTCGAGGACGAGGGATGCGTGGTTGCAGATGAGGACGTAGAGACCTTTAATGCACTGCCCAGCCATTATTCACCTCTTTATCTTGCGATAGGAGGAGTTCTATCAGCGGTTGTTCTCATTGAGGATCCGCTTAGAGAGAATTCAGCGGAGATAATTAGCGAATTGCATAATCTTGGCGTAGAAAAGCTTGTTATGATGACCGGAGATAGCGATAGAACGGCCAGGGTAATTGCTAAAAAGGTTGGCGTTGACGAATATTACGCTGAGGTTCTTCCTGACGATAAGGCTAAATTTATAGCCAGAGAGCATGAGGCAGGACGTACAGTTGTCATGATTGGCGACGGAGTAAATGATTCTCCGGCTTTGTCTGCATCAGATTGCGGCATAGCAGTTTCATCTGGAGCCGCTATAGCTAAAGAGGTGGCTGATGTAACGCTTACCTCCGATGATTTGTATGATATGGTTATTCTTAAGGTCATTAGTAATAGACTGCAGAATAGAATAGATAGCAATTATCGAGTGATTATTTCATTTAATAGTATGCTTATATTGCTTGGAGTGCTTGGGATTTTGCCTCCGGCAATGAGTGCGTTGCTACACAACACTTCAACAGTGATAATTGGTCTCAACAGTATGACTAATCTCATTGAACCAACATATTAATTGTAAAGCCCTGAGTTTTGTCGTTTTAGCAAGACTCAGGGCTTTATGTGAATAGTAATATAGAGATAGACATATAGCGAGGCAAGGGGTGGACTTGTTTCGAGAATTTTTATATAATAAGTGGGCTTAGGCGTATTATTTTTTATAATTATAGATTGGAGATAGAAATGGCACAGGAAAAAAAGCTGGTGGAGGCGATTACCTCAATGTCAGAGGATTTCGCACAGTGGTATACCGATGTAGTTGTTAAGGCTGATTTGATTGCATATTCATCTGTAAAGGGATGTATGATTATCAAGCCTGATGGGTATGCTATATGGGAAAATATCCAGCACGAGTTAGATAGGAGATTCAAGGAGACAGGTGTACAGAATGTATACATGCCTATGTTTATTCCTGAGAGTCTTCTTCAGGTTGAGAAGGATCATGTTGAGGGATTTGCCCCGGAGGTAGCTTGGGTTACACATGGCGGACTTAATCAGCTCCAAGAGAGGCTTTGCGTGCGTCCTACATCAGAGACTCTTTTCTGTGATTTCTACAAGGATATAGTTCATTCTCACAGAGATTTACCAAAGGTTTATAACCAGTGGTGCTCTGTAGTTCGTTGGGAAAAGGAGACACGTCCATTCCTTCGCTCGAGAGAGTTCTTATGGCAGGAGGGTCATACTGCTCATGCTACAGCAGAGGAGGCAGAGGAGCGTACAATCCAGATGCTCAATCTCTATGCTGATTTCTGTGAGGAAGTATTGGCGATGCCGGTGGTTCGTGGACAGAAGACAGACAAGGAAAAGTTCGCAGGAGCAGAGGCTACATATACTATCGAGGCGCTTATGCATGACGGCAAGGCTCTTCAGTCAGGTACAAGCCATAATTTTGGTACTAATTTCTCTAAGCCATTTAATATTCAATATTCAGATAAGAATAATCAGCTCCAGTATGTACATCAGACATCATGGGGTATGACAACACGTTTAATTGGCGCTATTATAATGGTACATGGAGATGATTCTGGACTGGTATTGCCACCACGTATTGCACCAACACAGGTTGTAGTTATTCCAATTCAGCAGAGGAAAGAGGGCGTACTCGAAAAGGCGGGAGAAATTTGCGACAGATTGGGCAAGGTTGCTCGTTGCAAGCTTGATGATTCTGACAAGTCACCAGGCTGGAAATTCTCAGAGGCTGAGATGCGTGGTATTCCTGTTCGTGTTGAGCTCGGACCAAAGGATATCGAGGCAGGCAAATGTGTTCTTGTTCGTCGTGATACACGTGAGAAGATCGAGTGCTCTTTTGATGATGTAGAGGCAAAGGTTACTGAGCTTCTCGAGACTATACAGATTGACATGTATAACAGAGCAAAGGCTCACAGAGATTCGCATGTTTTTGATGCACATAACTATGCAGAGTTTACTGAGATAGCAAATAACAAACCTGGATTTATCCGTGCTATGTGGTGTGGTGACCAGGCATGTGAGGACAAAATAAAAGAGGACTTGGCTGTTACAAGCCGTTGTATGCCATTTAATGATCAGGAGCAGATTTCTGATGTTTGTGCATGTTGTGGCAAGCCTGCCAAGAAATTAGTTTATTGGGGTAAAGCTTATTAATATGAATTTACCAGCAGATGTTTCGAAAATAATAAATATATTAGAATCAAACGGACACGAAGCCTATGCAGTAGGCGGCTGTGTCCGTGACTGCATTCTGGGGAAAATTCCTCACGATTGGGATATCACCACGTCGGCTTTACCGGAGCAGGTGAAGGCATTATTTAACAGGACATTTGATACCGGAATTGAGCATGGAACAGTCACGGTTTTAATGCACGGCGTTGGATATGAGATAACAACATATCGAATAGATGGCAAATATGATGATGGTAGGCATCCTTCTGAGGTAGCTTTCACTGCAAGCCTTGAAGAGGATCTCAAGCGCAGGGATTTTACAATAAATGCAATGGCGTACAATAATTCCCGCGGTCTGGTGGATTTGTTTGGAGGTAAGGATGACCTTGAAGCAGGTGTTATTCGTGCAGTTGGGGTCCCCAAAGAGAGATTTACCGAGGATGCCCTTAGAATGCTTAGAGCTCTTAGATTTTCGGCTCAGCTTGATTTTACAATAGAGCAGTATACATTAGAGGCCATAAAGGAATTGGCACATACACTCAACAGGATTAGTGCCGAGCGCATACGGGTAGAGCTGGTTAAATTAATTACATCAGAGCATCCTGATAGGTTAAGAGATGTCTATAGAGCGGGGCTTACAGCTGTATTTTTTCCAGAGTTTGACACAATGATGGAGTGTGACCAGGTGAATAAGCATCACTGTTATTCGGTTGGTGAGCATACTCTTATAGCCATGGAATTGGTCCCACCTGATAAAATCCTTAGGCTTGCTATGATGCTTCATGATGTGGCAAAGCCTGCATGTAAAACCACCGATGAAAACGGTCAGAATCACTTTAAGGGGCATCCGAAGAAGGGGGCTGATATGGCAAGAGTTATCCTTAGACGACTGAAATTCGATAATGACACGGTATCTAGAGTCTGCAATCTTGTTATGAATCATGATGATAGACCACAGATTACAGATCGTAATATACGTAGAATGATTATTAGGGTTGGCAAGGACAATTTCTCTGATTTGCTCGCTGTGAAGAGAGCTGATGCAAAGGCTCAGAGTATGTATCATCGTCAGGAAAAGCTTGATTATATCGACGAGATGGAAGCTGCCTATAATGATATATTGGCTCGTGAGGATTGCCTGAATATCAAGGATTTACAGATAAGTGGCAAGGATTTAATTGCTATGGGTTTACCTCAGGGGCAGCGTATCGGCGAGATACTTCACATTTTATTTGATGATGTGGTAGAGGATCCTTCTCTTAATAATAGAGAATATTTGATGAAAAAGGCTAAAGATATGCTACAATAATTTCATGAGAGGGATTTTTACACACAAATCAATCAATTTAATATTTGTAATTGCAATGTTGATAATTAGCCTTACTTCTTGCGGGAATACCAATGATAGTTCTAATGCAGTAACTATGCGCACAGGATCAGCATTAAGGACGACAGAAGCTACCGTAGATGATGAGGAGTCAGAATCCGAAACAGAGACTAATCCTGAGCTTTATATTGTAGAGAATCTGGACATGGCCGGAGAGACGATCTCTTTGTATTCGGTAGATTCAGCAAGACAGTTGCGTTACAGCTATAATATGACCACGAAATTTATGGATAAATATGGCAACAACAGTAGTTGGGCCAATTTTACCATTGGTTCCGTGGTCACTTTAGGTGATACACTTCCTTCTTCGGGGGCACTTAGTCAGGTTAAGAAATCTGATTCAGTGTGGGTGTATGATGACTTGGCTAATTACACTATTGATTCTGCGAATAATATAATGAAAATTAATGGTAATAATTATAAGATAACCAGCCGAACCAAGGTCTATTCGGATACGGAAAAGATATTGATATCTGATGTTGGAACGGATGATATCCTTACGGTGATTGGTTCCGGGAAGGAAATAATTTCGATAGCGGTTACAACCGGTCATGGTTATATTCATATAACAAATACGTCATTATTTAACAATAGTTTAATGTTTATAGGAACCAAGATAGTATCTATGGTATATGGTGAAACGACGATAGAGGTTCCGGAGGGTACATATCCTATTACTGTTGCAAATGATGGATGGGGTGGTACCGGAGAATACACTGTCACTAGAAATGAGACTACGGTAGTTAACCTGGAGGATTTGAAAGGCGAGGGACCGAGTTATTGCGATATAACATTCCTGATAACTGTTCCTGATACATATGTATATATTGATGGCAATATAGTGGATATCAATCAGCCGGTAAAGGTTAGATATGGTAATCACAGGCTGGTGGTTGAGTGTAACGGATACACAAGTTGGAATAAAATTCTTGTTGTTAATTCAAAATCTGCGACTATTACTCTTGCCATGGAGAGTGAGGGAGGCACATCTTCTGCAGATGAATTGCAGGAAAATGAGAACCAGGACATAACACTGGAGGAAGGTGAGGAGGAAACAGAGACCGCTAAGGATTTAGATGCGGAAAATGATTATGACTATGAGGTGGATTATCTTTCAACAATAGCTGACATGATATCTAATTTATCCAACTAAAACCTAAGTCTTTCAAGGTAAATTCAGATAGTGAGAATATATTGAAATTACAAGGATTGACCAAGGATTACCTGAAAATTGTGAAGAAGGTGTGAACGCTGGAAAATTGCAAGAAATTATAAATGGTAAATATGTTTAAAAAAACCGCAAATTTTTTGTAATAATCCATAAAAACCTTATAAAATCGGCATTTTTTGAGTGTTTCGTGTTGACATGTGAATTTAAAACAATTATAAAGGATATTGTAGTTACAAGGGGTTGCGAAATCCTAACTATTAAAATTAAATTCTCGAGGAGGAATAGTAATGAACAAGACAGAATTAGTAGCAGCTATCGCTAGCAAGGCTAACATTTCTAAGAAGGACGCAGAGGCATCTGTAAAGGCTTTTACAGAGGTTGTTGCTGAAGAGCTTAAGAAGGGGGAGAAGATTCAGCTCGTAGGCTTCGGTACATTCGAAGTTTCTCAGAGAGCAGCTCGTACAGGTAGAAATCCTCAGACAGGCGCAGAGATGAAGATTCCTGCATCTAAGGCTCCTAAGTTCAAGGCAGGTAAGGCTCTTAAGGATTCTATCAACTAATGATTGATAAAATTCATGGGGTTCGGGCTTTCCCGAGCCCTATTTTTGCTTTATAGGAAATTACTTTGTAATTCCTATAAAGTAAAAAAACAAGCTGCGCTTGTAAGATGTGTCTCGCCGGCAGATGAAAATAATTGCTTGAAGCAATTGCCGGTTCGCACTGCTGGAGTTTTGCAAAGCAAAACTCTATTTTTTGTGTAGATGATTTACTTTTGAAAGGTGGATTAAATGCGATTAGACAAATATCTAAAGGTTAGTAGACTTATTAAACGTCGTACAGTAGCAAATGAAGCATGCGATAGCGGTCGTGTCCAAATTAATGGAAATGTTGCCAAGGCTTCAACAAATGTTAAAGTTGGTGATATAATAGAGATAGCATTTGGAAACAAAAACGTTAAGGTTGAGGTTCTGGATATCCAGGATACCACCAAAAAGGAGGCAGCGTCAGAGCTGTTCAAATATCTTTAAACATGGCTTGGAGAAAAAGAAGAACGCGTCGAAAGAAAACCTCTACAGGTAGAATATATGTGGCTGTCATTATGCTTTTTATGATTGGTGTAATGACTTTCCAGATTGTAAAGCTTTACAATAAGAATCTGGAATATAAGGCTACCGAGGAGGCATTGCAGGATCAGCTGGATGCTGCCCAGGAAAAGCAGCAGGAGCTTAAAGAATATGAGGAATACGTCGGCTCCGACGATTATATAGAAGATGAGGCTTCAAAGAAACTTGGGCTAACATATGACAATTGGATTATTTTTAAAGAAAAAGAAAATTAACGAATATATAAATAAATACAAAATGCTTCAAACAGGCGACGGAGTGGTCTTGGGTTTATCCGGAGGACCGGACTCTGTGTGCCTTTTTTTCGTTTTATTAGAATTACGGCAAGAATATGATTTAAATATAGTCGCAGTGCATGTAAACCATATGATACGTGGAAAAGATGCGGATGAAGATCAGGAATATGTTGAAAACCTCTGTAAAACATACAATATCCCTATTAGATCTGTGAAAATTGATATCCCCAAGCTTGCAGAAATAAGTGGACGCTCTCTGGAAGAAGAAGCGCGTTTAGCTAGATATGAGCAGTTTGAGCACGTAGCCAATGAAATGGAGAATCAGGGATGCGATAGAGTGAGAATTGCAATTGCACACAATGCTAATGATAATGCCGAGACAGTTCTGTTTCATATGGCAAGAGGCTGTGGCCTTGATGGAGTGTGTGGGATTGCGCCTGTGCGAGGTAGAATAATACGTCCTCTTTTGCAGGTTTCAAAAACAGATATTATAGAGTTACTTGATGATAATCAAATTGATTATTGTATAGATGCTACAAATGCTGAGACGGATTATGACAGAAATAGAATCAGGCATAATATTATGCCTGAAATGTGCCAGGTTAATGATCGGGCATTAGAGCATATTTCTGAGCTTACAGCCAGGCTTACACAGGTTTCTGATTATTTGAATATTGAAGCAGAGGGCCTGCTACAGATAGCAAAATCTGATAAGGGATTGAGAAAGCGCGCAATTGCAACCGCTCCTCCGGTTATAGCAAGTCAGGCTTTAAAGCTTTATATTAGCAGATTCATGCCGCAGGAGAAGGATGTTTCGTCAGCACATATTGAAAGTATTCTTGGTCTGTTAGATGAGGATGGAGAACGTCAGGTTGATTTGCCATATCAAAAAACTCTTGTAATTTCCTATGAAGATTTATATTTATTGGACAATAATACGCTAGATGAGGATAAAGGCGCCTTTAGCACTAGAGAATTCAAGTATGAACAAGCTATGAAATACCCGACGGACTCCTATACGAAATGGTTTGATTGTGATAGAATATCTGAAAATGTTGTAATAAGAAATCGCCGTAAGGGTGATTTTATCACTATAAATGCTGATGGAGGAACGAAATCAATTCAGGATTACTTCGTAGATGCAAAGGTCCCGAGACATCTGAGGGAGAGTATTCCATTGGTGTGCGACGGTAGTCATGTGATGTGGATTGTTGGTTACCGTATTAGCGAATATTACAAGATTACAGATAATACCACTCGTGTATTAGAGATTTGTTATACGGAGGAATAATTAAATGAGTGAGAACATAAGAGTACTGTTGCCCGAGGAGGAACTGGCATCTAGGATTTCTGAGCTTGGAGCGCAGATTAGCAAGGATTATGAGGGCGAGACAGTATTTTTAGTTTGTGTACTAAAGGGTGCATCTTTTTTTGCATGTGAGCTTGCAAAGCGTATTACTGTACCGGTTATAATCGATTTTATGGCTACATCAAGCTATGATGGAGGGACTGTATCATCAGGAGTTGTTAAAATAAAAAAGGATTTGGATTTGGATCCGGCCGGTCAAAACGTTATTATTGTAGAGGATATTATTGATAGTGGTAATACATTGAATTTCTTGGGCCAGTTATTTAAGGATAGAGGCGCAAAATCAGTCAGAATGGTTACAATGCTTGACAAGCCTGATAGAAGAGAGGTTGACGTTCATGTTGATTATACCGGATTTACTATTCCGGATCAGTTTGTTGTTGGATATGGCTTGGATTATGACCAGAAATACCGTAATCTCCCATACATTGGTGTAGTTGAGCTGGATTAGGAGGAGTTACTTGAAAAAGCGTAGATATTCAGGAATGATAATTTACATAGTGTTTGTGGCAGTTGTGCTCTTTATTCTGTATACAAGCATGGGCACTACCACGTCACAGTACACTATGACAGAGTTTAAAACGGCAGTTACGGCAGGCAAGGTTTCATCGGTAGATATTTCTCAGAATGAGCAGGTGCCGACAGGCTCACTCAGCATAAGATTTACTGATGGAACATCAGAGACACTTTATGTTTCCGATATCAATTCTATTCAGGATATGCTTGATGAGGCCGATATTAACTATACAGTGAGTGATGTTCCGCAGGATAGTTGGATTGCGGATCTCTTGCCGATGCTCATAGTAGTTGGTGCAGTATTCATACTGTTTATGATAATGATGAATGCTCAGTCTGGAGGCGGCGGAGCCAATGCCAGAATGATGAATTTTGGAAAGAGCCGTGCTCAGATGATTGGCAAAGAGGACATCAACACCACATTCAAGGATGTAGCGGGTCTCAAGGAAGAAAAGGAAGAAGTTGAAGAGCTTGTGGATTTCCTAAAGGACCCTGGCAAATACACAAAGCTTGGTGCTCGTATTCCTAAGGGAATAATTTTAGTAGGCCCTCCGGGAACAGGAAAGACATTGCTTGCAAAGGCTATAGCCGGTGAGGCAGGTGTTCCGTTTTTTTCTATTTCTGGCTCAGATTTTGTTGAGATGTTTGTAGGTGTCGGAGCATCGCGTGTAAGGGATTTATTCGAGGAAGCCAAGCAAAATGCTCCTTGTATTGTGTTTATTGACGAGATAGATGCGGTTGCAAGACGTCGTGGTACCGGCATGGGCGGAGGCCATGACGAGAGAGAGCAGACATTGAATCAGCTCCTTGTCGAGATGGATGGGTTCGGAGTTAATGAAGGAATAATTGTAATGGCTGCCACAAACCGTGTGGATATTCTTGATACAGCCATAATGCGTCCGGGACGTTTTGATAGAAAGGTTTATGTTGGTAGACCTGATGTTGCAGGACGCGAGGAAATTCTCAATGTCCATTCAAAGAATAAGGCTTTGGCTGAGGATGTAGATTTGCATCAGATTGCTCAGACGACAGTTGGATTTACAGGCGCAGATCTTGAGAATCTTATGAATGAGGCAGCTATTAATGCTGCAGGTGATAATAGACAATACATCACTCAGTCCGATATTAAAAAGTCATTTGTAAAGGTTGGAATCGGAAAGGAAAAGCGTAGTCGTATTATTTCCGAAAAGGAGAAAAAGATTACTGCATACCATGAGGCGGGACATGCGATATTGTTCCATGTATTGCCGGATGTCGGACCTGTCTATTCGGTTTCTATTATTCCTACCGGAGCCAGTGCAGCCGGGTATACAATGCCTCTCCCTGATGCAGATGAGATGTTTAATACCAAGGGTAAGATGACACAGGATATTATTGTATCTCTTGGTGGAAGAGTAGCTGAGGAGATAATATTTGATGATGTTACAACGGGGGCATCTTCAGATATTAAGAAGGCTACGCAGACAGCTAGAGATATGGTTACAAAATATGGATTCTCTGAGGCAGTAGGACCTATTCATTATGGAGATGATGATGAAGAGGTATTTATTGGAAGGGATTTAGCACATACAAAGAGCTTTGGAGAGACTACAGCTGCAACAATTGATGCAGAGATTAAAAGAATTATTGATGAGTGCTATGCTAAGGCTAGAGAGATTCTCAAGGAGAATGAGCAGATTCTTCACGATTGTGCAAACTTGTTGCTCGAGAAGGAGAAAATTAGCAGAGCGGAATTTGAGGCGTTATTTGGAATCGAGCCTGGTGATAATCAGGATACAGATGAAGGAATCGCTGTAGAAGGTATTTAATGGGTTTAATTGTGCGATATGCACAAATTATTGCGAGGGTTTTTGTTATGTTTGTGCACACTTAAGTGTTGCACCGCCATATAATAAACATCGTAAAAACCCCCCAATACATTATATAATTTTTACTAACCCCATAGTAAAAATACCTTCTCCTAAAAAGACAGCGATCGTAGCTGTCTTTTTTACTATCTAAAAATATTCCAAATCATAGACAAGGGGAGTCGCTTTATGAATATCCAAGCAATTTATTCAGATGGAACAAGTGAATACAGAACACCGGCAGAACCAGACGTAAATGATTTTGTAACAATACGATTAAGAGTGTATCGTCAGGATGATGTTGAGGTGTATCTAATTTCTAAGAGTGCAAATGTCAATAAAAGGATGCAGCTTGAGAGGAGTAGAGGTGAATTTGATTACTATAGTTGTATAATTCAGCTTGGTTGTGAGGTATTCAATTATCACTTTGAGCTCGTAGGTGATTACGGCATTTATTATTATGATAGAGTTGGACTTTGGAGAGATTATCGTGAGCACTACGAGTTTTCGATTACACCCGGATTTTCTACTCCTTCATGGACAAAGGGTGCAGTAATGTATCAGATTCTTGTTGATAGATTCTGCAATGGTGATTCATCTAATGATGTTGAGACAAACGAGTATCATTATGTGGGTGCACCTGTAGAGCATGTAAAGGATTGGGACAGTTATCCTGCTAATTTGGATATAGGACGTTTTTATGGAGGAGATCTCGAGGGTGTGCGACAGAGATTGCACTATTTGAAGAGTATAGGTGTAGAAGTAATATATTTTAATCCTCTATTTGTATCGCCGTCTAATCATAAATATGATATAGCAGATTATGATCATATTGATCCACATTTTACTGTTATAAAAAATGATGGAGGAGAATGTTTAAAGCCCGGTGATTATAATAATGAGCACGCTACTAAGTATAAAAAGCGTGTTACCAATAAGGAAAATCTAGAGGCAAGTAATAAATATTTTGCAGATTTTGTTGATGAATGTCATCAAAAGGGTATAAAAGTCATAATTGATGGAGTGTTTAATCACTGTGGATCGTTTAATAAATGGTTAAACAGAGAGAAAATATATTCTGTTGATGAAGGATATGCTTCTGGAGCATATGAGAGTAAGGACAGTCCTTATAATACATTCTTTAGATTCAATGAGGATAGCTGGCCTGATAATAAGACGTATGATGGCTGGTGGGCACATGATACTTTGCCGAAGCTTAATTATGAGGATTCTCCGGCACTTTATGATTATATTATGGGTATTGCCAAAAAATGGGTGAGTCCGCCTTATAATTGTGATGGATGGCGACTTGATGTGGCTGCTGATTTAGGCCATTCAGAGGAGTTTAATCATAAGTTTTGGAGAGATTTTCGAAAGGCTGTCAAAGAGGCAAATCCTGAGGCCGTGATTCTGGCCGAGCATTATGGTAATCCATCGGCATGGTTGGCGGGAGATCAGTGGGATACAATCATGAATTACGATGCGTTTATGGAGCCTTTGTCATATTTTTTGACAGGCATGGAAAAGCATTCTGATGAGTTTCAACAGGGAGCTTTGGGAGATGGAGAACGTTTCAAAAATACAATGTTGCATTTTATGTCTCGACTAAAGACGCCGTCTTTGTATTGTTCAATGAATCAATTGTCAAATCACGACCACTCGCGATTTTTGACACGTACAAATCATAAGGTGGGGCGTATTGCAACACTTGGTCCTGAGGCTGCAAATGAGGGGGTTAGCGTGGCAGTTATGAAGCTGGCAGAGATGGTTCAGATGACATGGCCCGGAGCACCTACGTTGTATTATGGCGATGAAGCCGGGGTATGTGGGTTTACTGATCCTGATAGCAGACGAACTTTTCCATGGGGTCACGGGAATTTTGATTTAATTGATTACACCAGAGATATCATTATGATTCATAGGTTGAGTAAAGCAATAAAAATAGGTTCGTTCCGTTTCTTGAACTGCGGCGAAGGTTATATAAGCTATGGACGTTTTACAGCTGAAGAACAGGTTGTAGTTGTTATTAATTCAAATGACCATGATATAGATGTTAATATTCCGGTTTGGCTTACAGGGGTTCCCCTAAATAGCACCATGGAGCGTCAGATGGTATGCAATGAGGTTGGATATTCAATTATGCCATTTACAACCCCTGTTCAAGGTGGTAATTTACAATGCCATTTATCAAAAAATACTGGAATAATTTATAAAAGGGGATAATTGATTTACAGCATCAAGCCATATAAGGTATAATTATAAAAGGTTGAGAGTTACAATCACGACTAGTAGTTTTAGTTATTATGGGAGAGAAAAATGGCAAAGGATTTCACATGTCAAGGTACAATCGACATGCAAGAAATTGAGGACCGACAGAAAGAGCTAGAAAAAGCATGGAGCGATTTGCTTAAAGAAAAAAGGGAAGTAGAGGCCAGGACTAATGCGTTGAAGCAGCAGGAAAAGCAGTTCCAAATAAAGTGGGACTTGCTTATACAGGAGACTCAGAAGCTTTCCGAAGACAAGAAAAAGTTTGAATTAAAGAAAAAGTTTTACGATCAGGTTCAGGCTAATAGCGAGGTGGATGTCTATCGTGAAGATGAAAATATTGTTCACGGTGAGATGTTTTTTTCGGGTGTTTCTACAAAGAAAGCCCTTAAAAAGCGCTATAAGGATTTGATAAAAATCTATCATCCTGATGGAGAATCAGGAGACAATGCGACTGTTGCAGAAATCAATAGGGAGTATGACAGTCTAAAAGAATCAATGAATTGAATACTGAGGGGCATGAGCAATATGCTCATGCCTTTTTTACTTTATAGGAAATTACTTTGTAATTCCTATAAAGTAAAAAAACAAGCTACGCTTGTAAGAGGTGTCTCGCCGGCAGAAGAAGTTAATTGCTTGCAGCAATTGCCGGCTCGCACTGTTTACGTTTTGCAAAGCAAAACTCTTTCTTGTAACATGGTATCTAGAGAATTATGAAAAGGACACTAATATATAAAATTTCAAATATCTATGATGGGTATACAATAGATAAATTTTTAAAGGCGAAAGGGTATTCTTCTGCCAATATCACAGCTATCAAAAAAATGCCAAATAATGTTGTTATCGATGGAACGTGGGTGCATATGAATAGGAGAGTTGTCACCGGTGAGGTTTTAACAGTTAATATTGATGAGAATATTAGCTCTAAAAAAATACCTCCCGTAGAAATGCCATTGGACATTGTATTTGAAGATGATGATATTATTGTTATAAATAAACCGGCGGGGCTCCCGATTCATCCTAGCCTTAATCATTATGAGGATTCATTGGCTAATGGATTAGCATATTATTATGAAAAGCAAGGAAAGCCTTTTATATTTCGATGTGCTAATAGATTAGATAAAAATACATCAGGATTAACGGTGATTGCAAAGCATCTTGTGTCGGCAAATATTTTGTCTACTATGGTGAAAAACAGACAGTTTCATCGAGAGTATTATGCCATTGTAAGAGGGATTATTACACCCTCTATTGGAACGATTGCTGCACCTATAGGGAGGATATCTGATTCTATAATAAAAAGAAGAATTGATTTCGAAAATGGTGAAAAAGCTATAACACATTATTCATTAGTGTGTGAGTCGAATGGTCATAGTTTGGTAGCCATATATTTAGAAACCGGTCGTACGCATCAAATACGAGTACATTTTAAGCATATAGGCTTTCCATTAGTTGGAGACCATCTGTATAATCCGGATATGGAGTATATAGATAGACAGGCTCTTCACTCGCACAAAATCGAATTTACGCATCCTATTACCGGGGAGAATATGATGTTTGTTGCTCCTTTGCCGTATGATATGGTAAGGGTAATAACACCATGAATATTTTTTCTGAAATTATAAAACCTCCTGCCGTTAATTGATGGCAGGAGGCTATGGAAGGAGAATAAAGTTGAAGAAGACTAATTCATGGTAGCAATTACGTTGACATATTTTTTTGATTTATCGTAAGGAATTATATTACCATTTATTTTATTGCCGTCAACTGTGATACTTGCTACACCTTTCTGTACCTTATTAGGGTTTTTGATCTCTATATTATATGTTATACCTCTGTATATACGAGTTATTGTAAAATCACCAAAGTCAGCGGGTATACATGGATTTACAGATAGACCGTTTAGTGTTGGATATATGCCGAGTATATATTGAGAGATATTTGTAAATGTCCAGGCGGCGGTTCCTGTTAGCCAGCTGTTTTTGGCTTCGCCATGGAATTTTGCATCAGCTCCCGCTACCATTTGTGAATATACATATGGTTCTGTTCTGTGAATTTCAGAAATATTCTCAATATATGATGGACAAGTTTTTTTGTATACTTCAAAAGCTCTGTCTCCACGTCCGATATATGTCTCGGCAATAGAAATCCACGGGTTGTTGTGGCAGAAAATTCCTGCATTCTCTTTGTATCCCGGAGGATAGGATGTTATCTCTCCGAGCTCCAAATGATATCTGGTATATGCAGGTTGGAGAATCATGACGCCATATTTTGTATCTAATCGCTCCTTTACAGAATCTAGAGCCTTTGCTGCCAAGCCATCATCAATACCTACTCCTGCCATGATACACATTCCTTGTGGTTCGATATATATCTGTCCCTCGTCACATTCTTTCGAGCCGACCTTATTGCTATAGGCGTCATATGCTCTTACAAACCAATCACCATCCCAACCATCTTTTTTGATTGCAGCAGTCATTTTATCGACTTCTGTAAGAACTCTTTTAGCCTCGGCTTTATCACCAATCAATTCAGCCAAATCGGCATATTCCTTTCCATATTTAACAAACATTCCGGCAATGAAAACAGATTCAGCCACAGGACCTTCGCTTGGTCCAAAGCACTGGAAACTTTCTCCGGGGTGCTCAGAAAAACAATTGAGATTTAGACAATCATTCCAATCTGCGCGACCGATTAGAGGGAGATCATGTGGTCCTTTATGATTGACAATATAATCGAACGATCTCTTCAAATGTTCCATGAGAGTGGTAGCTACGGACATATCATTATCGTATGGCACCATTTCATTGAGAATAGTGATATCGCCGGTTTCTCTGATATAGGCGCTCGTTCCGGCAATAAGCCATAGTGGATCATCGTTAAATCCGGAACCTATGTCGGAATTTCCCTTTTTTGTAAGAGGTTGATATTGATGGTAGGCGCTTCCGTCTTGAAATTGCGTGGAGGCGATATCAATAATACGCTCTCTTGCTCTATCAGGAATGAGGTGAACAAATCCCAGCAAATCTTGACATGAATCTCTGAATCCCATACCACGTCCAATGCCTGTCTCATAGTACGAGGCAGATCTGGACATATTGAAAGTAACCATACATTGATATTGATTCCAGATATTTACCATTCTATTGACGTGCTCGTCGTTTGAGTTTACATGGAACCTGCTTAGCAGGTCATCCCAATAGTTTTTAAGTTCATTGAAAGCCCTGTCGAAATCGGCCTCCGATTGGTATTTTTGAATTAAATCATGAGCCTTGGTCTTGTTGATTATACCGGGACTTTCCCATTTCTCATCTTCAGGATTTTCCACATATCCCAATACAAATACAAAGGTTTTTGATTGATTTGGCTCAAGAATGATATTAATCTGGTGAGAGGCAATTGGATACCAGCCTGAGGCAATCGTGTTGTGAAGCTTTCCTTCGACAACAGAATCAGGCTTGTCGGGTCCGTTATATAGGCCTCTAAATTCGTCTCTGCTGGTTTCGTAGTTATCTATAGGAGAGTTGACATGGTATATTGCATAGTGATTGCGGCGCTCTCGATATTCTGTCTTATGATAAATTGTTGAACCTTCAACCTCTACTTCGCCTATAGAAAGATTACGTTGATAATTCTTCATATCATCGTCAGCATTCCAAAGACACCATTCTACATATGAGAATAGCTGAATCTCCTTTAAGAAGGAAGCGGTATTAGTTATGGTTACTTTTGTTAGTTCAACAGGATTATTTATAGGAACAAAGGTAGTCAGTTTTACCTCAACATCATTTTTAGCGCCTGTAAATTTGCTGTATCCTATACCGTGTCTACATTCGTATTTGTCCAATGGTGTTTTTGTAGGCTGCCAACCCGGATTCCAAATGGTATCACCGTCTTTGATGTAGAAATATTTTCCATTTGTATCAGGAGTAGTATCGTTATATCTATAACGTGTCATGCGGAGCAATTTGGCATCTTTATAAAAGGAATAACCGCCGCAGGTATTGGAAATCAGACTAAAGAAATCTGTACAGCCCAGGTAATTAATCCAAGGTAATGGTGTTTTTGGAGAAGTGATAACATATTCTTTATTGTTATCATCGAAAAAACCGTATTTCATATATTCCTCCCATATTAAAAGTTTATTTTAGAGTGGTAGTCCCTCAAGAAACGAATAATTTATTAGTAAAAATGAAAACGATTAAGTAGAATATTGAGCGAATTTAAAAAGACATTGAGTAAATATATCCGTAAACGATTAAGTGAAAAATAATAATATTTCTTGATTAAGAATAACATAATAAAACTTCTAAGCAAACCTATGTTGAAAGATTTGTGAAAATTATACTAAAACAGCTCACGAAAAATTCACGAAACCACGGTTTTACGAAAATGGCTTGTTATATTACGAAAATAGAGATATATTTAAGTTACGAAAACGATTAAGCAGACTTAAGGGCGATTGAGGTGAAGAATAATGGTTTCATTAAAGGATATTGCAGGTCGATGTGGAGTATCCGTTGCTACAGTCAGCAAGGCATTAAATGATCAAAATGATATAGGTCAGGAGACCAAAGAAAGAATTAGGCAAGCTGCAAAGGAGATGGGATATGTCCCTAATGCAGCAGCCAAGTCCATGAAAACGAATCGAACACATAATATAGGAGTGCTTTTTGTGGACGAGGCGAATAGTGGACTCAGGCATGATTTTTTTGCAAATGTTTTGGACAGTTTTAAAAGGAATGTTGAAAAAGCAGGATATGACATAACATTTATTTCGAATGACAGATCCAGACCCGGACGGACAACGTATTTAGAGCATGCCCGCTACAGAAGGTTTGATGGGGTGGTTATAGCATGTGTTAGGTTTGATGACCCAGAGGTCATTGAATTGGTCCACAGTAATATACCTGTTGTTACTATTGATCATATTTATAATGATACAACTACAATTATTTCTGACAATGTTCATGGAATGGAGACGCTTGTTGATTATGTTGTAGCAAATGGTCATAGGAAGATTGCTTTTATTCACGGTGTAGACTCATCTGTAACAAAGGCAAGGGTAATTACATTTAATAGAAAAATGGAAGAGTATGGAATACGGGTACCTGATGAATATATCATGGAAACTCCGTATAGAGATACCCATGGAGCTTATGAACGCACGTTGGAATTGCTTGAGTTGGAAGATAGGCCAACATGCATATTTTATCCGGATGATTATGCCTCATACGGTGGTATGCGAGCTATTTCAGAGAAGGGTTTAAAGGTTCCTGATGATGTTTCTATAATAGGATTTGATGGTATTCGTGTTGCAAGACATATCCGGCCCAGGTTGACAACTTATAGGCAAAATACAGAAGAATTAGGAGCTAAGGCAGCCGAAAGTTTGATTAGTATGATTGAGCATCCGAAGACGACGCTTGTCAGTCAGGTGGTTGTGAAGGGAATTTTACTGGAAGGGGATACGCTCAAAAAATTAAATTAGGCATTTGGTTGATCAAATCAACTTATATAAATGCAGTAACAAATAATTAATAAAGTGCATAGCACGAAAATTGGGAGGAACACACAGATGAAAAAGAGATTGGTTAGTATTCTGGCAATTGCAACCATGACTGCAACAATGTTTGCCGGTTGCGGAAGTTCAGACTCAGCTTCGACTGAGGATTCAGCTAGCACAGATACTTCGGGAACAGAGACAACTGAAGTGACGACACCGGATGCAGATACTGGAACGGTTCTTAATATTTATTGTTGGAATGAGGAATTCAAGAGTCGTATCACAGATCATTATCCAGATTATGAAGAGGTTGATGGTACACATGGAAAAATTGGTGATGTAGACGTTGTTTGGAATATTACACCATCGGATGATAATGCTTATCAGAATAATCTCGATGAAGCGCTTATGAATCAGGATAGTGTAGCAGATGATGATAAAGTTGATTTATTCCTGGTAGAAGCAGATTATGCATTGAAATATGTTGATACCGATGCAACGCTTGCGATGAGCGACTTGGGAATATCTGAGGATGATACTTCAGATATGTATCAATATACAAAGGATATCATGACGGATTCAAATGGCGTTCTTAAAGGTGTTTCTTGGCAGGGTTGCCCAGGCATTCTTTTCTATAATAGAGATGTTGCAGCAGAAGTTTTAGGAACAGAGGACCCGGATGAGGTTCAGGAATATGTTAAAGACTGGGATACATTTACAGAGACAGCAGCCACTATGAAAGAGGCAGGCTACTATATGACTTCATCTGTAAATGATACTTACAGGGTATATTCTAATAATGTTACAAGCAAATGGGTAGAGGATGGCGTTATTAATATTGATGATAACCTAAAAGCATGGGTTGATGATTCAATGGCTATGGTAGATGCAGGAGAAACTGGCACACATGAGCTTTGGTCTGATGATTGGAGCAAGGGATTCTATCCGGAAGGAAAGGTATTCTGCTACTTTGGACCTGCATGGCTTATCAATTTCTGTATGGCAGATGGCGAGGAAGGCTCAATTGCGACAGAAGGACGCTGGGGTGGTTGCGTTGGACCACAGTCATTCTATTGGGGCGGAACATGGATTTGCGCAGCAGCAGGTACAGATAACGCTAATCTTGTAGCTGATATTATGAAGACTATGACTATGGATAAAGATACCATGGTTGAGATAGTTGAGCAGGATGATGATTTTGCAAATAATATTCCTGCAATGGAGGAAATGGCTGAATCAGATTATACAAGCCGTATTCTTGGAGGACAGAATCCGCTTCCAATGTATATGGAGGGTGCTGAAAATATCGACCTTTCAAATAATACAGCATATGACCAGGGATGTAATGAGGAATTCCAAAATGCTATGAAGAATTACTTTGAGGGAAATGCAACTTATGATGAAGCTCTCGATTTGTTCTACACAGGTGTTCTTGAGAAGTATCCTGAGCTTTCAAGGGAGTAGTCTTTCGTATCATAATTAATTTACTGATGGGTAAAATGATGTGCCTGCCTGTAGGCCGGGCAGGCACATTTCTTGAGAGGATTATATGTAGTCCTTTCAAGATTAATTTGAGATGGCGAGGATGATTATGGAAAAAAAGAAAAGAAAAATCGACTATAATATTTGGGGGTATATTTTTCTTATACCGTTCTTTGTGGTTTATATTATTTTTCAACTGATTCCCCTTTTTAATACCATTTACAATAGTTTTTTTGAACATTACAGATCAGGACTTACAATTATAGGACCAAATTTTATAGGGTTTGATAATTATAAGACTATATTTGCCAGTGGTGAAATATGGATATATCTGAAAAACACAATGGTAATGTGGATAATGGGTTTTGTGCCTCAGATTTTAGTTGCCCTACTTCTGGGCGCGTGGTTTTCGGATAATAGGCTTCGCTTGAAGTGTGCGGGATTTTTTAAAACGGTAATATATATGCCAAATCTTATTATGGCATCTGCACTTGCTATGTTATTTTTTGCATTATTTGCAGATAGCGGTCCTATAAATGCCATGTTAATTCAGATTGGAATTATTGATGCTCCGTACAAGTTCTTATCGAATATATGGAGCACCAGATGGATAGTTGCGTTTATGAATTTCTTGATGTGGTTTGGAAATACTACAATTCTTCTTATGGCGGGAATGATGGGAATTGACTCATCTTTATATGAGGCTGCGGAAGTAGATGGAGCTACATCAACTCAAAGATTTTTCAAAATAACATTACCTCTTTTAAAACCAATCTTGGTATATGTAATGGTTACATGTCTTATCGGTGGATTACAAATGTTTGATGTTCCTCAGATTTTGACTAACGGAACCGGAGATCCAATGCGTAGCTCTATGACTCTTATTATGTTTTTGAATCGACAGCTCTTCTCGAAGAATTTTGGTATGGGAGGTGCAATTTCTGTGATTATGTTTATTGTTACAGGAATTTTGAGTCTCATAGTATTTAAGATGAGCGGCTATAATGAGGAATCGTAGGAGGGGATGTTATGGAAAATACAACCAGTAAGGGATTTGGAATACACGCCAGAAGATTGATAGCGTATATTGTGCTTATTTTTATAACTGTAATGTGCTTATTTTGGTTTTATATATTGGCGGTAAATGCAACCAGAAGCAATGCGGCTTTGAGTAAAGGCTTTACACTTGCATTTGGAGGATATCTGTGGACTAATTGGAAGAATTTACAGGCCGGAACTTTGCCGATTTGGCATGGACTTATTAACAGTTGTATTATTTCAACTTGTGCAGCATTGCTATGTACATATTTTTCAGCTATGACGGCATATGCTATACATGCGTACCGCTTTAAGGGGCGTAAGGCTATCTCGGCTTTTATCCTTGCTGTCATGATGATTCCAACACAGGTTACTGCACTTGGATTTTTGCAGTTGATAGGCAAATTGGGAATGGATGATTCTTTCGTGCCGTTGATAATACCGGCGATAGCATCTCCTGTGACATACTTTTATATGAAGCAATATATGGATTCTACATTGCCATTATCTATTATTGAGTCAGCAAGAATTGATGGAGCAGGAGAATTTAGAACGTTTAATTCAATAGTATTTCCTATTATAAAGCCAGCTATTGCAGTTCAGTTGATATTTACTTTTGTTCAAAACTGGAATAATTATTTTACACCGGCATTGGTATTGCATACTGACACAAAAAAGACACTACCTATATTAATAGCCTTGTTGAGGTCGGCAGATTTTCTTAAGTTTGATATGGGGCAGGTATATGTAATGATAGCTTTTTCAATCCTCCCGGTAGTTATTGTTTATTTAATTTTATCGAAATTTATTGTTCAAGGTGTTACAATGGGTGCAGTAAAGGGATAGGAAAGAGAAAAACTTATACGACTCATATTAATAAAGAGTCTGACAATTGCATGAAAAAGACTTGACGGTCTGTAATTGCTATGATATATTTTACTAGCGACAGAAGTTAGGTCTTTTTTTTATGCTCTTTTTTCGCCCCATCAATGTTCGCGTGATGGGAGGGTATAGATGGACCGCTAGTAGAAAGATAACGGAGGTGGAAGTTGTGCGCACAAAGATAACATTGGCATGTACAGAATGCCAGCAGCGTAATTACAACATGACAAAAGACAAGAAGACACACCCTGACAGAATGGAAACAAAGAAGTATTGCAGATTTTGCAAGAAACACACAATGCACAAAGAGACAAAATAGTCTAACGGAGGTGCAATTATGGCAGACGAAAAGAAAACCAAAAAGTCAGGTCTCTTTGATGGTCTCAAGGGCGAGTTCAACAAGATTGTTTGGGCAGATCCTCAGAGCGTATCAAAGCAGACAACAGCAGTTGTTGCTGTGTCAGTAGTTGTAGCGTTGATAATCATCGTATTAGATGCATTAATCAACCAAGGTGTAGATATCCTAATATCTTTATAATAATTAACGGAGGCATCAGATATGGCAGAGGCAAGATGGTATGTAGTGCATACATATTCAGGCTATGAAAACAAAGTCATGACAAACATCCTAAAGTCCATAGAAACTCAGAAGCTCGAGGAGCAGATCCTCGATGTGAGAGTACCAATGGTGGATGTTACAGAAACTAAAGATGGCGTCAAGAAAACTGTTTCCAAGAAAATGTATCCGGGATATGTTCTCGTCGAGATGGTTATGAATGATGAGACCTGGTATGTAGTCCGCAACACCAGAGGCGTCACAGGATTTGTTGGTCCTGGAAGCAAGCCGGTGCCACTTTCAGAGGCAGAGGTTAAGGCATATTTATTAGGTGATAGCACTGAAAAAGCCAGCGTTGAGGTTGATTTCGAGGTTGGAGATACTCTTAGCGTAGTTGATGGTACCTGGAAAGATACTGTTGGTGTTGTTAAGACAATCAATACCAAGAAACAGACTGTTACAATCAGCGTTGAGATGTTCGGTCGTGAGACACCAGTAGAAATTGATTTCACGGACGTACGTAAGATGAATTAGGAGGAATAGGAACAATGGCAAAGAAAATTGAAGGCTATATCAAGTTACAGATTCCAGCCGGCAAGGCAACACCAGCCCCACCAGTTGGTCCTGCACTTGGACAGCACGGTGTAAATATCGTGGAGTTCACAAAGCAGTTTAATGCAAAGACAGCAGATATGGGAGATACAATCATCCCTACAGTTATTACTGTTTATGCAGATAGAAGCTTTAGCTTCATCACAAAGACTCCACCTGCTGCAGTTCTTATTAAGAAGGCATGCAAGATCCAGAAGGCATCTGGTGTACCTAATAAGACAAAGGTAGCAAAGATCACAAAGGCTCAGGTTAAGGAAATCGCAGAGACAAAGATGCCAGACCTTAATGCAGCAACAATCGAGGCTGCTATGAGCATGATCGAGGGAACATGTAGATCAATGGGCGTTGAGGTTGTAGATTAATTTATACGGCTGAGCGAAAACAACGTTCGTAATATTAATTAATGAGTGGGAGAGCATATAGGCTCGCAAACCACAGGAGGTAAACATGAAAAGAGGAAAGAAATACGTAGCAGCTGCAAGTTCATACGACAAGTCGGTTGCATACGATCCTGCAGAAGCAATCTCACAGGTTAAGAAGAATGCTACTGCAAAATTTGATGAGACAATCGAAGCTCACATCAGAACCGGTTGTGACGGCCGTCACGCTGAGCAGCAGATTCGTGGTGCTGTTGTACTTCCACACGGTACAGGAAAGACTGTTAGAGTCTTAGTATTCGCTAAGGGTGCAAAGCTTGACGAGGCACAGGCTGCAGGCGCTGATTTCGTTGGCGGTGAAGAACTCATCCCTAAGATTCAGAACGAGGGATGGTCAGATTTTGATTCTGTAGTTGCTACACCTGACATGATGGGTGTTGTTGGTCGTTTGGGACGTGTACTTGGACCTAGAGGTCTTATGCCAAACCCAAAGGCTGGTACAGTTACTATGGATGTTGCAAAGGCTGTAGAGGAAATCAAAGCTGGTAAGATTGAGTATAGACTTGATAAGACAAATATTATCCATGTACCTATCGGAAAGGCTTCTTTCACAGAGGAGCAGTTAGCGGACAACTTCCAGACTCTTATGGATGCAATCAACAAGGCTAAGCCATCAAGCTTAAAGGGTCAGTACATCAAGAGCATTTCACTTGCTCCTACAATGGGACCTGGCGTTAAGCTTAATGTTGCAAAGGTTTCAAACTAGTCGTTGACAATCCAATATACATAATGTTATAATGCACAAAGTTGTTGCCGAAGACAGCAGGTGGCGTTAGCCGTAAAGATTTTATCTACCCGCCGAGGACGATTAAGTATTATCGACTTAATACCTCTATGTCTTATATGGCATAGAGGTTTTTTTATGAAATCCTCATATAGTAGTAACAACAAAATATATAAGGAGGAAAAATTCGTGGCAAAAGTTGAATTAAAGCAGCCAATAGTTGACGAGATTTCAGAGAACATCAAAGACGCAGCGTCTGTAGTTGTTGTTGATGCTCGTGGACTTACAGTTGCAGAAGACACACAGTTACGTAAGCAGCTTCGAGAGGCTGGTGTTGTATACAAGGTATACAAGAACACACTTATGAAGAGAGCTTTCGAGGGAACTGATTTTGCAGCACTTGACGAGGTTCTTGAGGGACCTAGCGCAATCGCTGTATCAAAAGACGATGCAACTGCACCGGCAAGAGTTCTTGCAAAGTTTGCCAAGACAGCTACTAACCTTGAGATCAAGGCTGGTGTTGTTGAGGGTACTTTCTATGATGCAAAGGGCATGACAGCCGTAGCAGCAGTACCAAGCAGAGAGGAGCTCCTTTCAAAGTTGCTTGGAAGCATTCAGTCACCTATCACAAACTTCGCTCGCGTTCTCAATCAGATCGCAGAGCAGGGTGGTGCATCTTCAGCAGAAGCAGAAGCTCCTGCAACAGAGGAAGCACCTGCAGAGGAGCCAGCTGAGGCACCTGCAGAGTAATTTGTTTATTTATAATTTTTTAATGGAGGAAATTAATCATGGCAAAGATGACAACAGAAGAGTTTATCGCAGCTATCAAAGAGCTTAGCGTATTAGAGTTAAATGACCTTGTAAAGGCATGTGAGGAAGAGTTCGGCGTTTCTGCAGCAGCAGGCGTTGTAGTTGCAGCAGCAGCTGGCGACGGCGCAGCAGCAGGCGAAGAGAAGGACGAGTTCGATGTTGAGCTTACAGAGGTAGGTTCTGAGAAGGTTAAGGTTATCAAGGTTGTTCGTGAGGCTACTGGTCTTGGACTTAAGGAAGCTAAGGAACTCGTTGATGGCGCTCCTAAGGTTATCAAGGAGGCTGCTGACAAGGCTACAGCTGAGTCAATCAAGGCTTCTCTTGAGGAAGTTGGCGCAAAGGTTACTCTTAAGTAATCAAGCTTTAATTTCAAGTAGAGTTAATAATACAAATGGAATCTTGGGGGATTTACCTCCGGGATTCCATTTTTGCACATTTAGAGTTTTTGGTGTACTTGATTTAAACAGTGTATTCAATTAAGCACTAAAAATAATTTTAAAAATATACTTGACTTTGATATTGCTTTTGGCATAGAATGTAGGTTGCACTATTGTGGTGCAGTGTGCATAGCTATGCCATTTTTTAATGGCGTTACGGCGATGTACTTCGATAAGATTTTTTCAATTTTATATAACAAAATGAGAGGTGGAACGTCAATGGAGAAAAACAGAATACGTCCAGTGAAAGCTGGAAAGAACTTGCGTATGAGTTACTCGAGACAAAAAGAGGTACTTGAGATGCCGAATTTAATCGAGGTCCAGAAGAACAGTTATGATTGGTTCGTTAAGGACGGATTAAAAGAAGCATTTGCTGATATCTCTCCTATTCAGGACAGAGGTAACCAGCTCGAGTTACATTTCGTTGACTTTACACTGTGCAGGGATGAGGTGAAATACACAATTCCGCAGTGCAAAGAAAGAGATGCAACATACGCAGCACCTTTAAAGGTGAAAGTGCGCCTTGTCAACAAAGAGTCCGGCGATATGCAGGAACATGAGATTTTTATGGGCGACTTACCGCTGATGACTGAGACCGGAACATTCGTTATTAATGGTGCGGAGCGTGTAATTGTCAGCCAGCTCGTTCGTTCACCGGGCATTTATTATGCTATCGGACATGACAAGATCGGTAAGGAATTGTATTCATGTACTGTCATTCCTAACCGTGGTGCTTGGCTCGAATATGAGACAGATTCCAATGACGTTTTTTATGTACGTGTTGATCGTAACAGAAAGGTACCTGTTACAGTTTTAATTCGTGCGCTTGGTTTGGGTACAAATCAGGAAATAATTGATGTTTTTGGCGAAGAGCCAAAGATTTTAGCTACATTTGCCAAGGATCCATCTATTACAGAGAAGAATCCACAGGGTAGTTACGAGGGAGGCCTTCTTGAGCTTTACCGTAAGCTTCGTCCGGGCGAACCTCTCGCAAAAGATAGTGCCGAGAGCCTTATTCACGGTATGTTCTTTGATCCACGTAGATATGATTTGGCAAAGGTTGGACGCTACAAGTTCAACAAAAAGCTCATGCTTAGAAATCGTATCACCGGACATATTCTTGCAGAGGATGTTGTTGATACTACAACAGGCGAGATTATTGCAAAAGCAGGTGATAAGGTGACACAGGAGATGGCTGATTCTATCCAGAATGCAGCTGTTACTCACGTATTTATTCAGACCGAGACACGTAATGTCAAGGTTCTTTCTAATATGATGGTAGATATTACCAAGTTCGTGGATTGTGATGCAAAGGCACTTGGTATCACAGAGCTTGTTTACTATCCTGTTCTCGAGAGAATTCTTTCTGAGAACACAACACAGGAAGATATAGAGGATGCTATATCAAGATCGGTTGCTGATCTTATTCCAAAGCATATTACTGTAGAGGATATTCTGGCATCTATCAATTATAATATGCATCTTGAGTATGCGATTGGTAAGGATGATGATATCGATCACCTTGGCAATCGTCGTATTCGTGCTGTCGGAGAATTGCTTCAAAATCAGTACAGAATTGGTTTATCACGTCTTGAAAAGGTTGTACGTGAGCGTATGACAACAAGAGATCTTGAGGATATTTCGCCTCAAAATCTTATTAATATCAAGCCTGTAACAGCTGCAATTAAGGAGTTCTTTGGAAGTTCACAGTTGTCACAGTTTATGGATCAGAATAATCCGCTTGGTGAGTTGACTCATAAGAGACGTTTATCAGCACTCGGTCCTGGTGGTCTTTCAAGAGATAGAGCCGGATTCGAGGTTCGAGATGTACACTATACACATTATGGTCGTATGTGTCCAATCGAGACACCAGAGGGTCCTAATATCGGTCTTATTAACTCTTTGGCAAGCTATGCTCGTATCAACGAGTATGGTTTTATTGAGGCGCCATATAGAAGAATCGACAAGAGTGATCCTGAGAATCCACGTGTAACAGACGAAGTTGTATATATGACTGCTGATGAAGAGGATAATTATCATGTAGCACAGGCCAATGTCAAGTTAGACGAGGAAGGTCACTTCATGAGAAAGAATGTATCAGGTCGTTTCCGTGAGGAGACACAGGAGTACGACAAGACTATGTTTGATTACATGGACGTATCTCCTAAGATGGTATTTTCAGTTGCTACTGCTCTTATTCCATTCCTTCAGAATGATGATGCTAACCGTGCTCTGATGGGATCAAACATGCAGCGTCAGGCAGTACCTCTTCTTACAACAGAGGCTCCGGTTATCGGTACTGGTATGGAGCCTAAGACAGCTGTCGATTCGGGTGTCTGCGTTGTTGCAAAGCGTGCCGGTGTTGTTGAGATGTCAGAGACAAAGCGTATTATTGTCAAGGCTGATGAGGATGGCACAAGAGATGAGTATGATTTGCTCAAGTTTACTCGTTCAAACCAGTCTAACTGTTACAACCAGAGACCAATTGTATTCAAGGGCGATCATGTAGAGGCAGGTGAGGTTATTGCTGACGGTCCTTCTACAAAGAATGGTGAGCTTGCTCTTGGAAAGAATCCTCTTATTGGATTTATGACATGGGAAGGTTATAACTACGAGGATGCGGTTCTGCTTTCAGAGAGACTTGTTCAGGATGATGTGTATACATCTATTCATATCGAGGAGTATGAAGTAGATGCACGTGATACAAAGCTTGGACCTGAGGAAATCACACGTGACGTTGCCGGTGTAGGTGATGATGCACTCAAGGATTTGGATGAGAGCGGTATTATCAGAATCGGTGCCGAGGTTCGTGCCGGTGATATTCTTGTTGGTAAGGTTACACCTAAGGGTGAAACAGAGCGTACACCTGAGGAGAGATTGCTGTTAGCAATTTTCGGTGAGAAGGCTAGAGAGGTACGTGATACTTCACTTCGTGTTCCACACGGTGCATACGGTATTGTTGTAGATGCCAAGGTGTTTACACGCGAGAATGGTGACGAGCTTTCACCAGGTGTAAATAAGTCGGTTCGTATATATATTGCCCAGAAGAGAAAGATTGGCGTTGGTGATAAGATGGCCGGACGTCATGGTAACAAGGGTGTTGTTTCACGTGTACTTCCGGTAGAGGATATGCCATATCTTCCAAATGGTCGTCCGCTTGATATAGTTCTTAACCCATTGGGCGTTCCTTCACGTATGAATATTGGACAGGTGCTTGAAATTCATCTTTCACTTGCTGCAAAGGCTCTTGGATTTGATATTGAGACTCCTGTATTTGATGGAGCCAAGGAGATAGATATCCAGGATACACTTGAGCTTGCCAATGATTATGTAAATATGCCATTTGATGAGGCTGAGGCTGAGAATGGTGAGGATACATTCTATGACAAGTACGTAGAGGTTCTTCGTGAGGATGTTATGGATTATCTTTCTACAAATCGCGCGCACAGAGCATTATGGAAGGGTGTTCCAATCTCTAGAGACGGAAAGGTTCAGCTTCGTGATGGACGTACAGGAGAGCCGTTTGATGGTCCTGTTACTATCGGACACATGCATTATCTGAAGCTTCATCACCTTGTAGACGACAAGATTCACGCTCGTTCTACCGGTCCTTATTCTCTTGTTACACAGCAGCCACTCGGTGGTAAAGCACAGTTTGGTGGACAGAGATTTGGAGAAATGGAAGTTTGGGCTCTTGAGGCGTATGGTGCTTCATATACACTTCAGGAAATCCTTACCATGAAGTCTGATGATGTTATCGGACGTGTTAAGACATACGAGGCAATTATTAAGGGAGAGAATATCCCTGAGCCTGGTATCCCTGAGTCATTCAAGGTATTACTTAAGGAATTACAGTCACTTGGTCTTGATGTTCGCGTTCTTGACGAGGATCGTGAAGAAGTAGAATTGATGGAAACAAGTGAATATGGGAATACAGACCTCAACGCAATTATTGCAGGTTCCGACAGAAACTTTGCTTTTGAGGATGAAAACTCGTTTGCACAAGCAAGCGGCTTCTCTAAGAAGAAGTTTGATTCAGAAGGTGACCTTATAGATGCTGAAGATGAAGAAACATTCGAGGAGAGTGATTTCGAAGATTCAGATGATAATTTTGAAGAGGAATAATATAGAAGGGAGCTAGAAAATGCCAGAGAATAAAGAAGCGACATATCAACCAGTAGCTTTTGATGCAATACAGATTGGATTGGCTTCACCTGAGAAGATTAGACAGTGGTCTCGAGGCGAGGTAAAAAAGCCTGAGACTATTAACTATCGTACATTGAAGCCGGAAAAGGATGGTCTTTTCTGCGAAAAGATTTTTGGACCAAGCAAGGACTGGGAATGTCATTGTGGAAAGTACAAGAAGATTCGTTATAAGGGCGTGGTTTGCGACCGTTGTGGTGTTGAGATTACAAAGGCTTCGGTGCGTCGTGAACGCATGGGTCATATAGAGCTTGCAGCACCGGTTTCACATATTTGGTATTTCAAGGGTATTCCTTCACGAATGGGTCTTATTCTTGATCTTTCACCAAAGACATTAGAGAAGGTTCTCTATTTTGCATCATACATCGTACTTGATGCAGGTGAGACAGCTCTTATGTACAAGCAGGTTCTTACAGAGGCTGAGTATCAGGAAGCTAGAGAGACTTATGGCAATGAGTTCAGAGTTGGCATGGGCGCTGAGGCTATCCAGGAGCTTCTCAAAGATATTGATCTTGATGAAGAGGCTACAAAGCTTCAGATTGAGCTTGATAATGCTACAGGTCAGAAGCGTTCTCGTATTATCAAGAGATTAGAGGTTGTCGAGGCATTCCGCGAGTCAGGCAATAAGCCTGAGTGGATGATTATGACAGTTATACCTGTTATTCCACCGGATCTTCGACCGATGGTACAGTTGGACGGCGGACGTTTTGCTACATCTGACTTAAATGATTTGTATCGTCGTATTATTAATAGAAATAATCGACTTCGTCGTTTGTTAGAGCTTGGAGCTCCTGATATTATCGTTAGAAACGAAAAGCGTATGTTACAGGAAGCTGTTGATGCTCTCATTGACAATGGTCGTAGAGGTCGCCCTGTTACCGGACCTGGTAATAGACCTCTTAAGTCTCTTTCGGATATGCTCAAGGGTAAGTCTGGTCGTTTCAGACAGAACCTTCTTGGAAAGCGTGTTGACTACTCGGGACGTTCAGTTATCGTCGTAGGTCCTGAGCTTAAGATATATCAGTGTGGTCTTCCTAAGGAGATGGCACTTGAGTTGTTCAAGCCATTTGTAATGAAAGAGCTTGTTGGTAATGGAATGGCTCATAATATCAAGAATGCCAAGAAAATGGTAGAAAAGTTTGAGCCTGAGGTATGGGATATCCTTGAGGATGTAATCAAAGAGCATCCTGTAATGCTGAACCGTGCTCCGACACTTCATAGACTTGGTATACAGGCGTTTGAACCAATCCTCGTTGAGGGTAGAGCTATAAAGCTTCATCCACTTGTATGTACAGCGTTTAATGCCGATTTCGATGGAGACCAAATGGCTGTGCATCTCCCACTTACACAGGAAGCACAGGCAGAATGTAGATTTATGCTTCTTTCACCAAACAACCTTTTAAAGCCATCTGATGGTGGACCTGTTGCCGTACCTTCACAGGATATGGTACTTGGTATCTACTACTTGACACAGGAGCGTGGTAAGTCAGTAGATGATTCAAGAGAGGAACTTGGCGAGGGCAAGATCTTTAAGGATTTAAATGAAGCTATACTTGCTTATGAGAATAAGGCACTTACAATGCATGCGCGTATCACTGTTCGTGTATCAAAGAAGATGGCTGATGGAACAGTTGTAACAGGTAATGTGTCATCAACACTTGGACGCCTCTTATTTAATGAGATTATTCCACAGGATTTGGGATACGTAGATCGTACTAAGCCTGAGAATGAGCTCCTTCCGGAAATTGATTTCCATGTAGGTAAGAAGCAGTTAAAGCAGATTCTTGAAAAGGTTATTAATACACATGGAGCAACAAAGACAGCTGAGGTTCTTGATGATATCAAGGCAATGGGATACCATTACTCAACTATTGCTGCCATGACAGTTTCTATTTCAGATATGACAGTTCCTGCTCAGAAGCCTGAGCTTATAGCACAGGCTGAGGAGACAGTAGACAAGATTACACGTCAGTATAAGCGTGGTCTTATCACTGAGGAGGAGCGTTATCGTGAGGTAGTTGATACTTGGAAAGAGACTGATGATGAGCTTACAAGAGACCTTCTTGATGGTCTTGATAAGTACAATAATATCTTCATGATGGCTGATTCAGGTGCCCGTGGTTCTGATAAACAGATCAAGCAGCTCGCAGGCATGCGTGGTTTGATGGCTGATACAACAGGACGTACAATCGAGCTTCCTATTAAGTCAAACTTCCGTGAGGGTCTTGATGTACTCGAGTATTTCATGTCTGCTCATGGTGCACGTAAGGGTCTTTCAGATACAGCTCTTCGTACAGCCGATTCAGGATACTTGACACGTCGAATGGTCGATGTTGCTCAGGAACTAATTATTCGTGAATCTGATTGCGTTGCCGGAACAGATCGTGAGATTCCGGGAATGTGGGTATATGCGTTCATGGATGGTCGTGAAGAAATCGAATCACTCAAGGATCGTATTACCGGTAGATTCTCTTGCTATACAATATGCGACGCTAAGGGAGAGGTTATCGTTAAGGCTAACCATATGATTACTCCAAAGCGCGCAGCAGCTATTATTGACAAGGGTGTTGATGATAAGGGCGAGCCAATTAAGAGAGTTAAGATAAGAAATGTGCTTAATTGCCGTTCACATGTTGGTGTATGTGCTAAGTGTTACGGTGCTAACATGGCATCAGGTCGTGCAGTACAGGTCGGTGAAGCAATTGGTATTATTGCTGCTCAGTCAATCGGTGAGCCGGGTACACAGCTTACCATGAGAACTTTCCATACCGGTGGTGTTGCTGGTAATGATATTACACAGGGTCTTCCTCGTGTCGAGGAGCTTTTCGAGGCTAGAAAGCCAAAGGGACTTGCAATTATTACAGAGATAGCAGGTACTGTTACTATCGAAGAGGATTCTAAGACAAAGAAGAGAGAGGTTGTTGTTACAAACTCTGAAACAGGAGATGTTGAGAAATATCTCATCCCTTACGGTTCACGTATTAAGGTTCTTTCAGGACAGGAACTTGAGGCTGGTGATGAGCTTACAGAGGGTTCTGTAAATCCACATGATATCCTTGCTATCAAGGGTAAGTCAGCTGTTCAGGATTACCTTATCCGTGAGGTTCAGCGTGTATATCGTCTTCAGGGTGTTGATATCAATGATAAGCATATCGAGGTGCTTTGTCGTCAGATGCTCAAGAGAATCAGAGTTGACGATGCAGGCGATACAGGATTTATGCCTGGCTCACTTGTTGATTGGCTTGATTTTGAGGATGCAAATGAGCAAATGGAGGCAGAAGGCAAGCAGATTGCCACAGGTACACAGGAGCTTCTTGGTATCACAAAGGCTGCACTTGCTACAAACTCATTCCTTTCAGCTGCATCATTCCAGGAGACAACAAAGGTTCTTACAGATGCTGCAATTAAGGGCAAGATTGACCCACTTAACGGACTTAAAGAGAACGTTATTATTGGTCGTTTGATTCCAGCTGGTACAGGAATGAAGAGATATTCAAACATCCCACTTTCTACAGATGAGGATTTTGCAAAAATGAATCAACCTGAAGAATTTGAGGGTGAGGAAGTTTCAGATGCTGTATCTGCAGAGGAACTTGTAGATGTAGAATAATATTGGAATCTTTGATTAATAAAGTCATAGATTATTGAAAAACATCAGTTTTTCAATAATCGTATCTACCAAGAAAATAGATTCATCTATTTTCTTGTCCTGCGAAGCGGGATTCTTGCGGGAAATTTCATATTTCTCACGCAAGAAGTCATGATTGCAATAATGTAATTAACAGGAGTCGTATTGAACGACTCCTGTTTTACGTTACAAATAATGAAAATAAGAATTGAACCGTAGAAATAGGCATTTATATAACAACTATTAATTTTCAGATAAAACTTGACAGATTTGAAAGTTGGAAATATAATGTTCTAGCGTGCGTAAATGGGATTATTGTGCCCATTTTAGTACACGAGAAATAAATTAGGAGGTAAAAAAGAATGCCAACATTCAACCAGCTAGTTAGAAAAGGTCGTCAGACATCTGTAAAGAAGTCTACAGCACCAGCACTTCAGAGAGGTTACAATTCTCTCAAGAAGAAGCCTACAAATACTTCTTCTCCACAGAAGCGTGGTGTATGTACAGCTGTTAAGACAGCTACACCTAAGAAGCCTAACTCAGCTCTTAGAAAGATTGCCAGAGTTCGTCTTTCAAATGGAATCGAAGTAACATCATACATTCCAGGCGAGGGACACAATCTTCAGGAGCATAGCGTTGTTTTGATTCGTGGTGGCCGTGTTAAGGATTTACCAGGTACACGTTATCACGTAATCAGAGGTACACTTGATACAGCCGGTGTTGCTAATCGTAAGCAGGCTCGTTCAAAGTACGGCGCTAAGAGACCTAAGGACGCAAAATAAAATAGCGTAGGGGCTTAGGAAATTTATTGTATATCACATAAACTTTGGTTAATGTTGTTATTTTTTCTCTATAGAATAAATAGCGCATGAACACATAGTATTTTAATGTGAGTACCGTTGATCTAACAAATTTTTAGTTAAGGAGGGAAGTATCGTGCCAAGAAAAGGACATACTCAAAAGAGAGACGTTTTGGCAGATCCTATATACAATAGCAAAGTAGTTACAAAGCTTATCAACAACATCATGCTTGATGGTAAGAAGGGCGTAGCTCAGAAGATTGTATATGGTGCATTTGGCAAAGTCGAGGAAAAGACCGGAAGACCTGCACTTGAGGTTTTCGAGGAAGCAATGAATAACGTTATGCCTGTACTTGAAGTAAAGGCTAGACGTATCGGTGGTGCTACATATCAGGTACCTATCGAGGTTAGACCAGATCGTCGTCAGGCACTTGGCCTTAGATGGCTCACAACATTCTCACGTACTCGTACTGAGAAGACAATGGAAGAGCGTCTTGCAAACGAGATCATGGATGCAGCTAGCAATACAGGCTCAGCTGTTAAGAGAAAAGAAGAAATGCACAGAATGGCAGAGGCTAATAAGGCATTTGCTCATTATAGATTCTAATTAGGAGGGAAATACCTTGGCTGGAAGACAATATCCACTTGAGCGCACTAGAAATATTGGTATTATGGCTCATATTGATGCTGGTAAAACAACACTTACTGAGCGTATACTTTATTATACTGGTGTTAACTACAAGATTGGTGAGACCTACGAAGGTACTGCTACCATGGACTGGATGGAGCAGGAGCAGGAGAGAGGTATCACTATTACTTCAGCAGCTACAACCTGTCACTGGACAGAACAGGAGCAGTGTAAGCCAAAGGCTGGTGCCTTGGAGCATCGTATCAATATCATTGATACTCCGGGCCACGTTGACTTTACTGTTGAGGTTGAGCGTTCGCTTCGTGTACTTGATGGCGCTGTAGGTGTGTTCGATGCAAAGGGTGGCGTTGAGCCACAGTCTGAGAACGTTTGGCGTCAGGCAGATACATATAATGTACCGAGAATGGCTTTCGTTAATAAGATGGATATTCTTGGTGCTGATTTCTATAATACCGTTTCAGAAATTGGATCTAAGCTTGGCAAAAATGCCGTAGTTATCCAGTTGCCAATCGGTAAGGAAGATCATTTCGAAGGTATCATCGATCTCTTCGAGATGAAGGCATATATTTATAATGATAATAAGGGTGAGGACATCTCAATCGTTGATATCCCTGAGGATATGAAGGATGAGGCTGAGACTTACCATACAGAGCTCGTTGAGAAGATTTGTGATTTCGACGAGGAATTAATGATGATGTACCTTGATGGCGAGGAGCCATCTATCGATCAGCTTAAGGCAGCTCTTCGTAAGGCTACAATCAACAACGAGGGAGTTCCTGTTTGCTGTGGTTCTGCACACTTTAACAAGGGTGTACAGAAGCTCCTTGATGCAATCGTTGAGTACATGCCAGCTCCTACAGATATCCCAGATATCAATGGAACTGATATGGATGGTAATGAGATTACAAGAAAGTCATCTGATGATGAGCCATTCTCAGCACTTGCATTCAAGATTATGACAGATCCATTCGTTGGAAAGCTTGCATTCTTCCGTGTATATTCAGGAACATGTAAGTCTGGCTCTTATGTACTTAATGCTACAAAGGGCAAAAAGGAGCGTGTTGGACGTATCCTTCAGATGCATGCTAACAAGCGTGAGGAAATCGATATCGTATATTCAGGTGATATTGCAGCTGCAGTAGGTCTTAAGTCTACAACAACAGGTGATACAATCTGTGATGAGCAGCACCCTGTTATCCTTGAGTCTATGGAATTCCCAGAGCCTGTTATCGAGCTTGCTATCGAGCCAAAGACCAAGTCTGGACAGCAGAAGATGGGTGAGGCTCTTGCAAAGCTTGCTGAGGAAGATCCTACATTCCGTGCTCATACAGATGAGGAGACAGGCCAGACAATTATCGCTGGTATGGGTGAGCTTCATCTTGAGATTATTGTTGATCGTCTTCTTAGAGAGTTCAAGGTTGAGGCAAACGTTGGTGCGCCTCAGGTTGCATACAAGGAGACATTTACAAAGGCTGTTGATCAGGAATATAAGTATGCTAAGCAGTCAGGTGGTCGTGGTCAGTACGGTCACTGTAAAGTTAGATTTACTCCTATGGATGCTAATGCTGAAGAATCATTCAGATTCAAGAGCTCAGTAGTTGGTGGTGCTATTCCTAAGGAATATATCCCAGCTGTTGGTGAGGGTATCGAGGAAGCAGCTAAGGCTGGTATTCTTTGTGGATTCCCTGTTCTTGGTATTGAAGCAGATGTTTATGATGGTTCATACCATGAGGTCGATTCATCAGAGATGGCATTCCATATCGCAGGTTCTATGTGTTTCAAGGAAGCTATGGCTAAGGCCGATCCTGTATTACTTGAGCCTGTTATGAGAGTTGAGGTAACAATGCCTGAGGAGTACATGGGCGATGTTATCGGATCACTCAACGCTAAGAGAGGTCAGATTCAGTCAATGGACGACATCGGCGGCGGTAAGATGGTCAAGGCACTTGTACCACTTGCTGAGATGTTTGGATATTCTACAGAGCTTCGTTCATCTACTCAGGGACGTGGAAATTATTCTATGTTCTTTGAGAAATATGTTCCGGTTCCAAAGAATGTACAGGATCAGATTATCTCAAATCATGCAAAATAATTCTAAATAGTTGAAAAAACTCGGTATTTTCGTTATAATCGGAAATACCGAGAGTTTAGAACATACTTAGCCCGATTTAGGGCACAATTTTAAGGAGGATTTTTAAAAATGGCAAAAGAGCATTTTGACAGAACCAAACCACATTGTAACATCGGTACTATCGGACACGTAGATCACGGTAAAACAACTCTTACAGCAGCTATCACAAAGGTACTTGCTGAGAGAGTAGCTGGTAATGCAAAGGTTGATTTCGAGAATATCGATAAGGCTCCAGAGGAGAGAGAGAGAGGTATCACAATCTCTACTGCTCACGTTGAGTATCAGACAGAAAAGAGACACTATGCACACGTTGATTGCCCAGGCCATGCTGATTATGTAAAGAACATGATCACTGGTGCTGCTCAGATGGACGGCGCTATCCTTGTTGTTGCTGCAACTGATGGTGTTATGGCACAGACAAAGGAGCACATCCTTCTTTCACGTCAGGTAGGTGTACCTTACATCGTTGTGTTCCTTAACAAGTGTGATATGGTTGATGATGAGGAGCTTATCGAGCTCGTTGAGATGGAAGTTACAGAGCAGCTTGAGGAGTATGACTTCACAGGATGCCCAATCGTTAAGGGATCAGCTCTCAAGGCTCTTGAGGATCCAAACGGCGAGTGGGGCGACAAGATCATGGAGCTTATGGATACTGTTGATTCTTATATTCCAGATCCAGAGCGTGATACAGATAAGCCATTCCTTATGCCTGTAGAGGATGTATTCACAATCACAGGTCGTGGTACAGTTGCTACTGGTAGAGTAGAGCGTGGTACACTTCACCTTAATGATGAGCTTGAAATCATCGGTGTTAAGGAAGATGTTCAGAAGACAGTTGTTACTGGTATCGAGATGTTCCGTAAGCTTCTTGATGAGGCTCAGGCTGGTGATAACATTGGTGCCCTTCTTCGTGGTATCAACCGTGATCAGATTCAGCGTGGACAGGTACTTGCTAAGCCAGGTACAGTAACATGCCATACAAAGTTTACTGCTCAGGTTTACGTTCTTACAAAGGACGAGGGTGGCCGTCATACACCTTTCTTCAACAACTATCGTCCACAGTTCTATTTCAGAACAACAGACGTTACAGGTGTTTGCGAGCTTCCTTCAGGCACAGAGATGTGCATGCCTGGTGATAACGTTGAGATGACAATTGAGCTCATCCACCCAATCGCTATGGAGCAGGGTCTTACATTCGCTATCCGTGAGGGTGGTAGAACAGTAGGTTCTGGTCGTGTTGCTACAATCATTGAATAGTCGCGAGTGACGAGAAGCAAATTTTTAATGAAATAACTAAAATGCTCAGCACAAGCTTGCTTGAAGCTGAGCATTTTTTATTTCATGAATGTTTGCGGCGACAGACGCGAACATGAAGATTGTGAAGCAATCTGAATTTGCAAGCAAACGAGTGTAACACTTCTATTTAATTAGGAGATAAAATGAAAAAATCAATTAATCTAATTAATTGAACAGCCCAACCCAATTAGTAAAAAAAGCTTCCGAGGATTTCCTCAGGAGCTTTTTTTTAGTATGACGGAAATACCGTAAGCTTGTGGCAAAAGCCACAAAGGGCGCAGTTGCCAACGAACTCCATAGTGACTCCCAAGGTTTGTACCGTGAGTTGTAGGCGAAAAGAAGGGATAGCGAAATCGTAGCTTGACGAACAGCAACCTGATATAAATTTACGCTGCCATAAATAATAATAGACATTTCTAAACATATTGAGTAATATATTATAATAAATAAAGAATGAGTATAAAGTGGAGGGAGGACTTATAATGAAAATAATATTTAATCCACAGGTATTGGCAAATGAAAATACTATAGGAGTATCTATGTCAGGCTTACCTTGTAATGTGGATGCTTGTGGGTACTACTGTATAGGAAAATGTGGAACCTTACAGCATAATTGTAGTCGTGGTATTGTCGGTTATTCTGAACAAGGTATTAGTAATAATAAGTAAATTTTATGAGGCAAGGCGCTTAAGCCTTGCCTTTATCGTTAGGAGACCAACTATGAAAAGTCAAACCTAAATTAGCAAAATTTTTTTCTATCGATGGTAAAAAGGGTAACCTTAACAAGGCTCCCAGATGGGCGCTTTTAAACAAATCTATCGATATGGTGTACAGACCTCTTAGACGAGGTTAAATTTCAAGTCGTCTGTCATCATTTTCCAGATGACTCTGACGAGCTTACCGGCACAGTGTCTCAGGGCATTGTAGTGAGTCCGGCCTCCGCCCATCTTGGCATTATAGAAAACTTTGAAGGTGGTGTTGTTCTTTACAACATTGTGAGCTTCATTAATCAGAACATAGCGTAGTACTTTGGATCCACGCTTTGACATCTTTGTTCTGCGAACTTGAAAGTTACTTGATTGATATACAGAAAGGTCATGATAACTGGGTCATTGAATGTCATGATCTCAGTCATCTCTTCTTTAATCTTATTCAATTGGTTATCCAGTAACTCAATCTGTGCAATGTTGTAAGTTATCTGAATAGATAGAGCATTTTCTGATGCGCCGATAGATTTATTTGCGAGAAATCTTAATTCTTTAGCCTGTTCTTTGGTGAAGTGACCATGCAAGGTTTTCACTAATAGACTGGCGAGATAAGTCATATGCATGGAAGTAATAGTCTCTGGCGTAGAGCCTCTTTTAGGGGCATAAACAAAATTCTGATGCAAACCGGATAAAAAATACTGGAGGTCCGGGACGACTTCGTTAACATAGGTCGCAACCTGAATTTTCAGCCGAATTCGTTGCTTGATTGTCTTTTGGTAGAGGCCTCGAGATCTATAAGATCAAGGTCGTAAAAAGTGATAAACCGGTAAGAATCCTGCATCAAAAGTGTTTTAGCAATGATGTATGTGGCGACCTTATCTGTCTTCGTTTTGCGAATGTTATTCTTCCGCATAGTAGAGGTCTTGATGGGCTTCAACACACACCTGGTAATTTTCAGCGACAAGGTATCGAACAAGGTTGTCGCCATAGTGTGCCGTTGATTCAAGACCGATGATGATGTCGGGTTCTGCATCAAGCGAATTGAGTTTCGAGACCAGCATTTTGAAGCCATCACCGTAAAAGTACACAGTATCTGAAAGTATTGAATCATGATATTAAAAAGAAAGGAATGTAGGTGTTTTAACTTCTAAAAACATCGTACAAGAATAATTGATGAAAATTTCGAAATATAATATGTTTAAAAAGATTATAGAAGGAGTTGTTGCATACAATTCATATACCAATTCCTTGATAAAGTTGACAGATTTAGAATATGAAGAATATAAGTCATTCTCGAAAGATAATAGCTATAAATTAGATATTGATTTTAAAGATGGTTTATATAAATGTGGTTTTTTAATTGATGATTCAGTAGATGAGTTAGATGTATTGAAATATAGAATGTTATCAGGGAGATATGATAAACGAGTCTTAGCTTTAACAATAGCACCAACATTAAATTGCAATTTTAGATGTATTTATTGCTACGAAAAAAATTATTACAAAAATCAAAAATTGGATAAAGAAACTCAAGAAGCAATAATTATTTATGTGCGAGAATGTGCAAGGGATATAGATATGTTATCTGTCACTTGGTATGGAGGGGAACCTTTATTAGCAATAGATTGTATAGAAAATTTGTCAAAGAGTTTCATTGAAATATGCAAAGATAATAATATAAAATATGATGCATTTATTGTAACAAATGGTTTCTTATTAAATTTGCATAATGCTAAGGTGTTAAAAAAGTGTGAAATAAATGGTATACAAATAACTTTGGATGGAAACGAACATAGTCACGATAGTAAAAGATTTTTAGTTAATGGAAGTAAAACATATTCAACTATATTGAAAAATATAAATGAAACAAGTGGCTATTTTGAAAATTTTGTGGTTAGAATGAATTGTTCTTCTGATAATATGGAAAGTTTTAGAGAATTACATGAGCATTTTAAGAAAACGGGAATAAAGAATCTTGAATTGTATATGTCTCCTATAAGGAATATTAATGAATGCTTTAATAATTCATCATGTATATGTAGGGATGATTTTTTAGATAAAGAATATTCACTTTTTAAGAGTTTACCACAAAATGATTTTGAAAAATATATTTTAAGAAAGTATCCATTTTTAACAAAAAATATATGTGGTGCAGATAAGCTTAATACCATAGTCATTTCACCTTCGGGAGATATGTATAAATGTTGGTCGGATTTAGGTGATGAAAGTTTAAAGTTTGGTAATATTAAGGATTTATCGAAAATAGATATTAATAAATATATTATTTATTTGAACAGTGAACCGTATAATGATGAAGAATGCAACGAATGTAAAATTTATCCAATATGTCTAGGTGGTTGTCCATATGAAAGTCGTGTAGGCTACAAAGATAAATGTGAGTATAAGGAAGATTATTTAATGAGATGTATGGAAGATATTGTAAAAATTAGAGAGGGGGAAGCAAAATAAAAAAGTGGAGTGCAAAGAAAATCGTAATATTATTATTCTTAATAGGTTTAATAGTTGGTATAGTTTTAGTTAATGAAAAGCTAAGTCTTAATAATAAAGAATCAAATGTATATATGAAGGATTATGAGTATGTTTGGACATTATTAGAGGAGGATTATCCGTATTATGCTTATATCGTAAAACAAGGAGTTGAGGTTAAAGATATAAAAGAAAGATATGAAAGAGAAGTATTAGATGTTGACAGTGACGAAAGTTTTGCAGAGCTATTATCAAGTATGTTTATTGAAATGGGTGGATTAGGACATCTTTCCGTTGTAGATATGGATACATATAATGCATATTGCTCATTAATAGAAAAAGATAGAAGTTTTGGTAGTATCAAAATGGATATAGCATTTAAACGTAGACTAAATAGTGAAAATTTGTCGAAAATATACAGTATACAGAATAAAAATTCTTATTATAAAAAAGAAATTAATATCAATAATGAAACGCAAACACAGTATTTATCAGAAAATAACACTTTATATATTAAGATTCCAACTTTTTCTTCGGATTTGATAGAAAGAGATAAGGATTTATTGCAAAATGTTATCATTAATTATCCTGAAACAAAGAATATTATTATTGATATTTCTGGAAATGGCGGTGGTAGCGATATGTACTGGATCGAGAATATTATTGAACCATTTGGGGGAGATTATATTCAAAATTCAACTTTATATTTTAAGAATTCATATTTGGTAGACGAATATTTTGGAGAAGATATCTTAAACGATATATCATCATTAGAATATGTACCAGAATACGTTAGTGATTTTGGATTGGATAAGTATATTGACAACAATCTTTGTATTAGTGGAGATTCAAAGATATCGAATTGTAAGGATATAAAAAAATGGGTAATAATTTCAGAGAACACATATTCTTCTGCAGATAGTTTTGCACAATTTTGTAAGGAAACTGGATGGGCAGTTTTGGTAGGAACAAAAACAGGAGGGAGCGGAGGAGGTGTGACACCTATATTAGAAATATTACCAAACACAGGTATTTTAATTAGATTTTCACTTGATATAGTTATTAATGATGATGGAGAGGTGAATGCAATTGTTGGGACATATCCTGATAGATATTGTAAAAAAAATGAAACGCCTTTGGATAAATGCATTGAGGAAATAAAAAAGGATAGTGCAGAAAGAGAGTAGTTATTTTGATAAATTATTGCCGAAGCTATATACATGGACGACCATTGAGTTATGCAATTTATATTGTTGCAATACTTATTAATACATTATTGGCGTATGTTATTATTATTGCATCAGGTCGGTTTCTAGATCTATTAGTTAGTGGAACTAAAGGAAGTTTGATATACAGATTAAGTATTTTGATTGCATTGATGGAAATCAGTAATATATTAATTAAATCAGTGTATAGTTATATTTTTACTTTCATTCAAACACGAACGGTATATGAATGTAGTAGAGATATTTATCAAAAATTGATAAGACAGCCGATTGATTATATAAAAAAACAAGATATGGCATATATGAGTCAAAGAATTAATGTGGATGCTAATATATGTATAACATTTTTCCTAGATACTTATATTAGATTATATTTATCGATTTTAGCCTTAATCGTGTCACTTCTTATTACAGTTGAGACGATTGGAGTGAAATTAGCTACTATAGTTAGTGCTTTAATGTTTATGTATATTCTCGTTTATATTTTATTTAAGGATTTAATATATAAGAGCGCAAAAGATTATAGAGAAAGAACATCCATTTTTTTTGGAGGATATTTTGAAGCATTATCAAATATAAGTTTTGCAAAAAACCATGCGAAAGAGTCTTTATATTTAACAAGATTAGAAGAAGTGTTTAAAGAATTATTTAGAAGTGTTTTATTATATCGAGGTGTAGTATTATCTGCAAATGCATGCGGAGAGGCAATATCTGTAGTTGTAACTATAATTGTTTATATAATTTGCGGGATATCAATAATACATGGAGAATTAACAATAGGTATATTTATTATTGTGTTGAATTTGCTTGGAGGCATAGTGGATTCAACTAAATTTTTATTGGAATATGGAAGGCAATATCAGGATGCCAAAGCTTCCTATGATAGAATTGAAGCTATTATGCAAAGAGATGAAATAGCAGAAGGAGGTATTTATTTAAAATCGATAGATAATATAAAGTTTGATAAAGTATCTTTTGGATATAATAAATCGTTAATTAATGACTTTTCGATGTATTTTGAAAAAGGTCATGTATATTATTTAGTTGGAGAAAATGGAGCGGGAAAATCTACTATTATTAATATTTTGATTGGAAATTATATAAATGAGATTGGTGGAAATATATATTATAATGATATAAATATAAAAAAAATAAATATGAAATCTGTAAGGGAGCAACTTATAGGATTTTCAGAACAAGAAACCGTATTGGTTACTGGAACTATCAAAGATAATTTGATGTTATTTGCTACGAGTGATAATCAGATGGTTAAGTATATTGAATTGTTAAAACTGTATAGGGGAGAGTCTAATTTTGGTCTTACAAATGATACAGTTATTAATGTGCAGCAAAATAATTTATCAGGTGGTGAAAAACAAAAAATATCTATAATTAGACAGTTGTTACAAGATCCGGATGTATTAATTTTTGACGAACCTACAGCTAATCTAGAACTGGAGACGAAAATAATATTTGCTGAAATAATTCAGTCTATAAAGAAAAATAAAACTATTATTATTGCGACACATGATATGGATATAATAAATTCTGAAGATATAGTTATAAAGTTATAGGAGAAAAAGAATGATTAAAGTATACTGTTATGCAAAATGTAGTACATGTAAGAAGGCTTTAAAATGGCTTGACGACAACAATATTGAGCATGAGGTGTTAGATATAAAAGAAAATCATCCCGATGAAGGAACTATTAAGGAACTTCATAACAAAAGCGGATTGCCACTTAAGAGGTTTTTCAATACAAGTGGTATGCTGTATAGAGAACTTGAGCTATCGTGTAAGCTTCCTGAGATGAGCGAGGATGATATGTATAAACTCCTTGCCAGTGATGGTATGCTAGTCAAGAGACCCCTTTTAATAACAGACGATGCTGTTATTCCGGGATTTAAGGAAGAGGCATGGTCCGCAGCGCTTCTATAATATCATTTGCAAGAACACCTTTAGTGCCATATTTATTGCCGGCGATTCTACCGGCTTTTCCATGTAAATGTGTTGCAGCAATTGCCATGTTGTCGTAATTGTCGGGAGCTTGTGCAATTAGTGATGCAACGATTCCAGCGAGGACATCGCCGGACCCGGGGGTTGCAAGGCTTTCGTTACCGCTTATTATATATGTTGTTTTATAGGGGGATGCAACTATCGTGGTTGCATCCTTTAGAATTATGGTACAGTTATATTCCTTTGCGAATGAACATGCCGTGTCCTCAATATTATATTTGATTGTGGTTACGGGAGTACCGGTGAGACGCTCCATTTCTTTTAGGTGCGGAGTCAGAATGACAGGGCATCTATTACATATTTCTTTTAATCTATTGGTATCTTCTGCCAGCAAGTTCAATCCATCAGCATCAAAAACAACAGGACAATTTGCCTGATTAAGAATAGTAGTGAGAATTTTTGAGGAAAGTTCACCTGTTCCAAGACCGGGGCCAATTAATATTACGTCCGCCCAATTCATTGAGGATAATAAGCCTTCTGCGTCAAATGAATCGTACCCTAGATACATGGCCTCAGGAAGATTTTTCTGAAGGTTTGAAATATTGTTTTTATGGGTGAAAACCTTTACAAGACCTGTTCCGGTAGTAAGAGCAGATTTTGCAGCAAGATAACAGGCGCCATAGATTTCTTCGCTTCCTGCTATGATAAGTAGTTTACCGCAGGTGCCTTTATTTGCATCTGTAGGACGAGGTTTAATAAAAGAGAGAATCTCATCATCAGCTATGTTTGCGTAGATTTCTTGATTGTCTGTGTATATGCCTACATCCGCTACATAGACTTGTCCTGCTGATGCTTTACAATCACCTAGAACAAGCCCCTTTTTCATATATGCAAAGGTGATCGTTATATCTGCATGTATTCCTATATCGCCTAAAAGCTTCCCGGTGTCAGTATGGTAGCCGGAGGGCATATCTATTGATAGTATAGGAGAACCGCACTTGTTGATGAGGCTTGCAGCATGGGCAAATTCGTTTTCTAGACCTCTTGTAAGTCCAATTCCAAACATCGCATCTATAATTAAATCTGCAGAGGAAAAATCAATTGAATAAATATCATATAAAATAGGTACGTCATATGATTTTGCAATATTAATTTCAGTATTTAATTGCTCGGAATATTTTGAAGAATCACCTAATATAACACATTGTACATTTTTTTGTTTAAGGTATAAAAGACGAGCAACAGCTACACCATCGCCACCATTATTTCCTGGCCCGCAAATAATATAGATAGTATTTGCGTTAGGATAATGAGAAAGAGTGGAGATGACGAGGCTTATGGCGGCACGTTCCATAAGTACTAATGATGGAATGCCATGCATATTTATTGTGTTTGAATCACAAGTTTTTATTTGTTCAGCAGATAATATTTTATTCATATATAAATTGTAACATAAATTGCAATTTGTGGAGATATAAAGACAGCCTATTGCTGGCAATAAGTTTTATAAATATATAAAAGTATTGACAATTATATTAAAAAGGTTCATAATCCTACCTAAGTTATAGGTAAGTAGGTATTCAGAAGGGAGATTGAAATATGGCAGACGTAGCTATTCACAACACACATCGTACGGAAGACGAATATGTTACAACCAGCAAATCGAAGCTTTCGGATTTATGGACTAAAGAAGACTGGTTGACTATATGGATTGGCGCAGTATTAATTGCAGTTGCGGCAATTTCAGTTTTAACAGGAGCTTTTGATTTTTCAGCAGCGAAGTTTTCTACCTGGGGTAATGGAGTCAGCGTATTAGAACAACTATCTACGGGAAGTTTTTGGGCGAGTTTAATTCGGACATATCTGGTCCTCGGGGTATTGTTTACAGCTGGAATTAAGCTTAAAGGAGAATTGGTAAAGGCATATATTCCTGCATATACGGCGCTTTTTGCACTAGCGGTATTAGTTAGATTTATTTCTGCAGAATATACATTAAACCGCTATTTGGAGTGGGCTTTTTGGGCACTGATAATAGGACTTGTTGTATCGAATACAGTTGGTGTTCCAAAATGGCTGAAGCCTGCTGTTCAGACAGAATACTACATCAAAGCAGGATTAGTTGTGATGGGATTCTCTGTGCTGTTTTCAAATATTATTAATTTTGGATTATATGGACTTGGAATTGCCTGGATTGTTACACCAATCGTTATCATTTTTATGTGGTTCTTTGGCACCAGAGTATTAAAGATAGACAACAAGCCATTGGTAATCACTTTGGCGACCGCCACATCGGTATGTGGTACATCTGCAGCGATTGCTGCCGGTGCATCATCAAAGGCAAAGAAAACAGATCTTTCTCTTGCGGTATCGATTTCAATAATTTTTACAGTTATTATGATGGTGTTTGAACCAATTCTTATAAAGGCAACCGGTCTAGGAGAATTAATGGGAGGAGCCCTGATTGGTGGAACAATTGATTCTACAGGAGCAGTTACGGTCGCAGGTACAGCACTTGGTGAGACAGCTCAGACAGCAGCAGTATTAGTAAAATCAATACAAAATATTTTGATTGGATTCATTGCATTTGCAGTAGCTGTATTTTTCTCTACACGAGTTGAGAAGACTGGAGAGAACAAAGCTTCGGCAGCAGAAATATGGTACAGATTACCAAAGTTCATTTTAGGATTTTTTGCTGCATCTCTTATAGCATCATTTATTTTCCTTCCTGCAGTAGGAAGTGACAATGTTTCAAGCATTAACAGTGTATTGGATCAGTATAAGAACTGGGCATTTGTACTTGCATTCACTAGCATTGGACTTGATACAAATTTCAGAGAAATAAAGGAACAGTTCCAAGGAGGAAAACCACTTGCTCTCTATGTAGTAGGACAGCTTTTTAATATTGTTCTTACATTTGCAGCAGTTTATATTTTACTTTCAGGAAGATTTTTCCCACTTCCAACATTACAGTAAAAGAGGTGTGATTTTATGAAGAAACAACATATAGGAAAACTAATTGGAATAATACTTGGGGTTATTATAATAGGAGCGGTTGTATATATTATGGCTAATGGACTGGGCTTGATAGATGGACTTGATTTTGGTGCGGGAGCATATTATTATGCAGATATTCCGGAGTTTTCAAAATACGTTAATGGAGAACATTTTCAGTCAGTTTTTCCTATGTGGTTTCATATAGCATTGTTCTTGTTGTGGGGAGGAGCAATGTATAAGTTATGGATTTGGTTAGATAGAAAACTTAAATAACATCAAAAAGAGGTTATTGAGAACATTTCTCAGTAACCTTTTTGTTTTGCAATTAATTCACTAAACATAAAAAAATCGTGTTATCATACATTTACCTACTTAAAGATAGGTTTATAAGAATGATGCAATTAACCTGCTGGCACAGGTGGATTTATTTAGAGAATAGGAGTTTAAAATGTTAGAAATCAAAAATCTTTCATATCGGGTTGATGACGAAAATGATACCATGAAAGAGATTATTGATAATCTCAGTCTGACCGTGGAAGATGGCAAATTTATTGTTATTACAGGACCTAACGGAGGCGGTAAATCAACTCTTGCAAAACTGATTATGGGTGTCAATCAGGCTACATCAGGACAAATAATGTTGGATGGAGAAGATATTACAGACAAGAATATTACTGATAGAGCAAGACTTGGGATTAGTTTTGCTTTTCAGGCACCTGTTCATTTCAAGGGTATCAGAGTAATTGATTTATTGAGACTTGCAGCTGGAAAGCAAATCTCAGTTGCTGTTGCCTGTGAGTATTTGTCAAAGGTCGGCTTGTGTGCAAAGGATTATGTTGAGCGCGAGGTGAACGGTTCGCTTTCCGGTGGTGAGTTAAAGAGAATAGAGATTGCCACTGTTCTTGCACGCGGAACAAAGCTTTCGATTTTTGATGAGCCGGAGGCGGGAATTGATTTGTGGAGCTTTCAAAACCTAATCAAGGTATTTGAAAATATGCGCCAGACCATAAATGGAACAATTATTGTTATTTCTCATCAGGAGCGTATTTTAAATATTGCTGACGAGATTGTTGTAATTGAAAATGGAAAAGTGAAAAAGCACGGACCTAAGGAGGAAATTCTTCCGGAATTGCTTGGTACATCTTCAGCTGCAAATCTCAGCTGTGAAATGTTAGGAGGTGAGCAGTAATGGAATTAGATGCAATTCAGAAAAACATTTTGCACGAGGTTGCAGATTTGGATGGTATTCCCCAGGGGGCATATAATATTCGTTCAAATGGAAAAAGTGCTGCTCGAAGTACGACGGCAAATATTGATATTGTAACAAAAGAGGACAAGCCTGGTATTGATATTATTATCAAGCCTGGTACCAAAAATGAAAGTGTACATATCCCTGTCGTTCTTTCAGAGAGTGGATTGAAGGATATGGTATATAACGATTTTTACGTAGGCGAGGGGGCCGATGTTACAATAGTTGCCGGCTGTGGTATCTCAAATTGTGGAGATCAGGATTCACAGCATGATGGTATTCATACTTTTCATGTAGGCAAGAATGCAAGAGTAAAATATGTAGAGAAGCATTATGGTGAGGGGGATGGCAAGGGCGCTCGCATACTCAACCCTGTTACAAATGTATACCAGGAAGAGGGCAGCTACGTGGAAATGGAGATGATCCAGATAAAGGGTGTTGATTCTACTGTGCGCACCAACGTGGCCGAGCTTGCAGACGGGGCAACATTGCTTGTTCATGAAGCGCTAATGACACATGGCAATCAAAAGGCAACCAGCGATTACAAGGTAGCTTTAAATGGTGGAAATTCAAGTGCGGATGTAATTTCGCGATCAGTTGCAAAGGATGATTCAGAGCAGATTTTTTCTGTATCTATCGAGGGTAATAATGCCTGTAGTGGGCATGCTGCATGTGATGCGATAATTATGGGCAATGCTCATGTTGTGGCTATTCCGAGATTAGATGCTAATAATGTTGACGCCGCACTTGTTCATGAGGCGGCTATTGGAAAGATAGCAGGGGATCAATTGATAAAGCTCATGTCATTAGGGCTTACAGAAGAAGAGGCAGAGGAACAAATTGTTGCCGGATTTTTGAGATAAGAAGATATCGTGATTTCTTGTGGGCTATTTAAGGAAAAGGCCTGCAAGAATCCCGCTTTGAGGGACCCGATTTCTGTTTTTTTGATGAAAAACAAAAATCCATAATATAGTAACAAATAGTTCACAGAATAAATATTGACACAAAATATTGTAGAGGATTAACTCTCGAAACACGAGGATTAATCCTCTATTTTTATATGTGAGTATAATCGAATGAAGAATTTGTGACTTTTGGTTTTGACCCAATTTATTATGCTAATATGTAGAAACACGGAGGAGTTATGATATGGGAATAACACCAATTACAGGTATAAATTCATATGATCCGGTGTCATCAGTTCAACCGATGAATTACGCTGTCAGCAATGATTCAGATTTCTCAGATGTATACGCTACTGAGACGACGAAGAAAGCCGGTGTGGTCACAGGAGCACAACCGGTCCAATATCCTAACGCGACAATAGATAAAGTTGACAGCGAAAAGGAAGTTGACCCGATGGAGAGGCTGAGACAGAACCAGGAGGTTTCTGGACAGTTCAATTCTATAGCTGGTAAATATGCATCCATGAATGTTGGTTACAGCAAAATGGGTGCAGGCCAGACCTATGGAATGGAAGGCAGCAGATTGGATTTGTATGCTTAGTTAATTAGGATTTTAGGAGAGCCATTTCGATGGCTCTCTTTTTTGTGGCATGGCATTGCTAAGAACAGGGTATAAATAATTATATAGACAAATTGAAAGTTGTATTATGAATATAGTTTAAACAATGGAGGGGCGATATGGGAGTTACATTTGGTTTGGATTTGGGAATAGCATCTGTACGTTGGTCCGGGAAATGACTTATCCAGAACAGATTATGGCATTTATACTACTAAATTAAATGAGGATGGTTCGTATCACACGGATGAAAATCTTTTTGATAAATTAATTGGAAAATGTAGTGTATATCCTGAAGAAAAAAGAGCTGCGGGAGCTTCTTACACTGCCCAGGAATTTAATGTTTTAAATGATTTAAATAATTTAAAGATAACTTCAGAATCAAAATATGTGGAGGATGGAAAGTTAACAGAAGATGCCAAATATCAAATTGTAGAGAAAATCAAAACGGCAAAAGCAGTTAATGTACCTAAAATTATTAAAGATGTAATTGGTGATAAAAACTGTCAAATATCAGGTGCGAGAATTGATAAGAATGAGAAGGAGATTTTTCATTCGTTTGAAGTATACAGAAAAATACGGGGAGCTCTTGAAGAGATAGGTGAAGATATAAATAACTATTCTGTAGAGGATTTAGACGAACTTGGAAATATCCTTACTTTAAATACTGACAAAGAAGCAATTTTAAGGGCTATGGCAGGAATGAATTTGTCAGATGATATGGTAGAAAGTCTGATCAAAGTAAGAAAAAGTAATGGTTCACTTTTTACTAAATGGCAGTCATTTGGATATAAAATTATGCGTGAGTTGATTCCTGAATTATATCAACAGCCAAAGAATCAGATGGAATTGCTTACTGATATGGGATTTTTTAAATCTAGAACAGATAGGTTTGTCGAATATAAGTGTATCCCTGCAGATTTAATTACAAGTGATATATATAATCCGGTGGTATCTAAAACGGTAAGAATCACTGTAAAAATTCTCAATGCTTTGATAAAAAAATATGGCTTTCCGGATAGAGTTGTTATAGAAATGCCAAGAGATAGAAATTCAGAGGAAGAACAGGCACGAATTCGTAAGGAACAAAGGAATAATGAAAATGAGCTAAAGGATATAAAAGCAAAAGTAAAAGCAGAATATGGCAGAGATATAACAGATGTAGATTTTAGACAGCATAAAAATTTATCTTTGAAATTAAAGCTTTGGAATGAGCAAGGTGGAGTATGTCCATATTCTGGGAAACATATAAAAATAGATGATTTAATAGATAATCATGATATGTTTGAAATAGATCATATTATTCCACTATCAATTTCCTATGATGATAGTCGCTCAAATAAGGTCCTTGTATATGCTACTGAAAATCAAAATAAGGGCAATCGCACCCCATTTTCTTATTTGAGTACTCTTAATCGAGATTGGGATTTTGATAATTTCATGGATTTTGTATTAAAAACCTACAAGGATCCTAGCAAGAGAAAGAAAAAAGAAAATTTACTTTTCGATGAAGATATAACAAAAATTGATGTATTGAAGGGATTTGTAAACCGAAATATAAACGATACTCGTTATGCATCTAAGGTAGTTTTGAATTCATTGCAGGATTATTTTAAATCTAAAGATTGCGAGACAAAAGTAAAAGTGGTTAGAGGTAGCTTTACACACCAGATGCGTGTAAATTTGAAATTAAATAAAGATAGGGAAGAATCATATGTTCATCATGCGGTAGATGCAATGCTTATTGCGTTTTCCCAGATGGGTTATGAAGCATGGCATAAAATTACAGAGCAATATATAGATTATAATGAAAATGAGTATACAGATAAGGCAGGCTTTGAAAAGTTGCTAAATGACGATGAAGTGTATAGAGATGTTTTATATCAATCTAAATGGATGAGAATAAAAACTAATATTGAAAACGCTGCCGAAAAAAATAAGTATTGGTACCAGGTAAATAAAAAATGCAATAGAGAATTATGCAATCAAACTATATATGGTACTAGGGAATTTGATAGTAAAATATATAAAATCAGTAAGCTGGATATTAGAACTGATGATGGTGTGAAAAAGTTTAAGTCTATTGTGGATAAAAAACCGGAACGATTACTCATTTGTAGAAATGACCCTAAAACCTTTGAGTTACTTATGGATATTTGGACTAACCATAAAGATGCAAAAAATCCATTTATTGAATATGAACGCGAGAACAATGAGGTTATTAAAAAGTATTCAAAAAAAGGAAATGGACCTAAAATTAGCCTTTTAAAATATGAGGATGGTGAAGTAGGAAGTTGTATTGATATTTCTCATAAATATGGACATGAAGTGGGGAGTAAAAAGGTTATTTTAGATTCGTTAAAACCTTATAGAATGGATGTATATTTTAATAAGGTTGAAAATAAGTATTATTTTGTAGGTATAAAGCAAGCGGATATAAAATGTGAGGGTAGTTTTTTTGTAATTAATGAAGATAAATATTCAGAAGCATTATTAAATGAAAAAATGATATCAAAGGGACAAAGTAGAGCTGACTTAACGACTTTGGGTTATGAATATAAGCTCTCATTTTTCAAAGATGATATAATCGAGTATGAAAAAGATGGAGAAATCTATATGGAAAGATTTCTGTCAAGAACAAAGCCTAAGGATAGAAATTACATAGAAACAAAGCCTGCCAGTGCACCCAAGTTTGAAGATCGAAATCTTATTGGACTTTCTAAAACGGCTTCTGTGCGAAAAATTACTACTGATATATTAGGTAATAGATTTTATGTCGACAAAATGAAATTTAGTCTAGTAGTAGGAAAACAATAGTAAAACAATGTATTGCAAAAGTAAAACAAATGGTATATCATACGATTATAAAGGAGGTATAAATCATGGCTACAGCAGTAAAAGATACAAACTTTAATATGCGTATGAATAAGCAAAAAAAGCTCAGCTTAGAGGATTTATATGGAAGTCTGGGTATGACTCTTGCTGAAGCGGTTAATATATTCTTTGAAAAGTCATTGATGGAAGGCGGAATCCCATTTGATGTCAGGATGCCTAGGTACAATAAGGAGACAGAAGATGCTATTGAAGAAGCGCGTGCTATCATGAAGGGAAAGACTCAGGCTAAGTCGTATAATTCAGCTAAAGAATTGTTTGACGAGTTGGATAAAGAATGAAGTATATACTTAAAACTACCACCAAGTTTAAAAAAGATTATAAAAGATGCAAGAAAAGAGGACTTGATTTAGAGCGCCTTCAATATGTAATCGATGTGCTCTTATCTGGAGAAGAATTAGAAGATAAGTATTATGATCATCCCCTTCATGGGAATTATGAAGGATTTAATGAATGTCATATACAACCTGATTGGCTATTGATCTATGCAATTGATGGAGATCAGTTAATTCTTACAGCGTCTAGGACGGGAACTCATAGTGACTTGTTTGACGAATAAAAGGAAACTAAAGGACACCGACGGGTGTCCTTTTCTTTTGAATACTATTTTATTGAATAAGAAAACAATGAGGTAGTAACTATGGCATACAGAGTAGTTCTTATTGAAAACGAGTGCTCTTTACATCTCAAGTTAAACAATTTATTAATCAACAAAGGCGAAGGAGATATATGGATACCTTTGGATGATATATCAATGATTGTATTAGATAATCTTAAAATTCAATTTACTGTAAGACTTATGAGTACCTTGGCAGAACATAATATTGGAGTTGTAATATGTAATATAGATCATCTCCCAATAGGGTTTTACAGTTCGTATGATAACCACAGTAGAATTTCCAAATGTATAGGATTCTAAATTGATAAAGATGAGGAGTTTTATGATGCTTTTTGGCGAGCCATTATATTTCAAAAGATTACCAATCAAAAGCAGGTATTAGAATTACTTAAAAAAGATAGTGTTGTGCCTAAGTTGGACGAGTTTGCGAATAATATATCCGATGGAGATAAATCAAACAGGGAAGCCCATGCAGCGAAGGTATATTTTAATGAACTAATGGGCGTCACTTTTTCCAGAGGAAATGAAGATATTCTTTTAAATTCGGGTTTGGACTATGGGTATACCATTATACGAGCATATATTGCAAGATTATGTGTTGGTTATGGCCTTAATAGTCAACTTGGTATTCATCATAAGAATGAGTTTAATAGGTTTAATTTGGTGGATGATTTAATGGAACCAATTAGACCTTTTGTTGATTTGGTGGCTTATAGAATTCTTGATGGTGAAAATTATTTTAAAGTAGAGCATAGGCGGAAGCTTGTAAATATATTAAATCACAGGGTTATTTTTATGGATAAAAAAATGTTTATGGCTAATATGATAGAAGAATATGTCTCGCAATATGCAGCATTTTTAGCGGAGAAAAGAGAAAATGTTGTTTTTCCACAGATAAAGGATTATTTGGGAGAAGAGGATGATAACTAAGTATATGAAAATGTTATGTATGTTTGATTTGCCTGTAGATACGGCAGAGCAGCAAAGAGCTTATAGGAAATTTAGGAAAGATATTATGGCAGAGGGTTTTATTATGATACAGTACTCAGTTTATGTGCGAACATGTCCTAACAGACAGTTTGCAAATCAGTTAGAAACCCGGTTAAAGAAAATTATGCCTCAAGAAGGAAATGTAAGGCTCCTTACCGTTACCGAAAAACAATATGAGGATATGAAAATTATGGTTGGAAGTAAGCAATTATCTGAAACAGCACTTGGCATAGAGAGGATGATTATCATATGAAAATGATTATCAAAGGGAAAAATGGAGATATGGAATTAGGATTTGAAAGAGTAACTCAGTTATGTGGTAAAAATATTGTGGAGAAAAGCTATATTATAAATTCCATTAGCAAGCATTTTTCATCTGACAAATATAAAGAATACGAAGATGGTTTGATTGAAAACATTTTTATTAATGGAGAAGTGCCAGGGAGAAAGCAATTTGAATGTTATTTGATAAGAAATACCGAGGATGTTATTTCTACAATACAAATGAGCAAGGGAAGTGTACTTGGGAAATGTATTAAGGAGTATGTAGGTGGATTTGATTGTCAGAATGAATTGTTGAAAATTGATGACATACTTTTAAAAGTTTTTGAAAGATTGAATAAGGAATTATTTCCAGAGGGGTGTAATGTAGAATTACAGTACAGTTCGGAAGATCTATTTTCAATGTTACAGCAAACATCTGTTAAGACTAAAGATGGTAAGGATATACATGAATTATCAATAAATGATTTAATGACAGTTTTTATTGAGGTTATTAGAAAACATCAGAAGTTAATGCCAGCAAAGCGTTTATATATTTTTGAAAATCCAGATTATTTCATGTATAAGAACCAATACATAACTTTTGTTAATGAGTGCAAGAAGCTTAGCGATTGTTATAATAGTTGGTTTATATTTACTACCAGTATGGATGAGTATGTTTTATTGCTGGAAGATATAGTTGAAGGTATTAATATTATCAATGATGAAGTATATACTCTTCCTGATGAAGAACACCTAATGGAGTTTGTAAAAAATTATTATCCGGTAGAGAGAGAATGGAATAGAGAAAAATTATTTTGTATTTTATGTAGAATTATTCAACAAATAGGAGTTGGTAAAGCTTTCTTACAACCTGAAGAGGCGGTGGTTTTGAAACTACTTAATAGTTCAATGAATGTGAGAAACTGTTGGGACAATGAGCCCAAAGTCCCTGAAATTCAGTGTTTGTTAGATAAAGATGTGTTATAATATTTATGGGTGCGAGGGACTAAAATGTTTGCTAGTGTTTACTTACAAATTAATAGAAGACGTTCTATATGTTGTATAAGAGGCACTAGATTTGATGTTTTAGTACCCGGAAAAATTCTATGACTTCTTGCGGGAGAAATATGAAATTTCCTGCAAGAATCCTGCTTCGCAGGACAAGAAAATAGATAAATCTATTTTCTTGGTATTTACGATTCCTGTTTTTCTGATGAAAAACAAGAATCTATGACTTTCTGCGGATAATTAATGAAAACATCCGCAGAAATCTGGCTTTGCCAGACAAGAAATTGTTTTAAAACAATTTCTTGGTAGATACGATTATTGAAAAACTGATGTTTTTCAATAATCTATGCCTGAGCATCAAGGAATGTATTGATCTCTTCGACTAAATCGTCGGCATCAATACCATGAACCATAGCAGCCTCCTCGATAGTTTCCATCTGAGATGATGGACATCCTAAGCAGTGCATACCAATATTAAGTAAAATAGGAGCTACATTAGAATCGATCTGAAGAAGCTCGCCAATCATAGTGTCTTTAGAAACTCGTGCCATGTTAAAACCTTCCTTTCATTATTTGTTTCTTGATGATAACATGTATTACTTTTTTTTACAATGAAATTAAAAATAAACGGGATTTTGCACAATTAGGTTTTGCGCAATGCAAATTCCAAGGAAATAATAACTAAAATAAAGAATATAATTGTATAGACAATTTGAACGAGTGTTAGGGAAAATAAACGAGAGTTAGTATCAACAAACCAAGCAAGGCCGCATAAATTGTGGTTTTTCTTAAAAAACAATTTTGTACTTGATTTAGGCACAATTTAGGTGTACTATCAATATATCACTTAGAAAATGATAATTTTTATTAATAAGAGAGTAAGGAGGAGTCTATTATGGCATACGTTATTTCTGATTCTTGTGTTTCATGTGGTACATGTGAGCCTGAGTGCCCAGTAGGAGCAATCGCACAGGGCGATTCACAGTTCAACATCGATGCTAATGCATGTGTTGAGTGTGGTACATGTGCTGGTGTTTGCCCAACAGGAGCAATCGCACAGGCATAGTTCTTCAAGAAATCCGGTTTTTAAAAGGCATCGTCGTTTGACGATGCCTTTTGTTGTTATGGCAGGGGCGCCAAGTTGTATTTTCGGCTTTGCCGAACGGCGCCCCGCCAGCGAGTAGGGTGCGATTGCATCTTCCCTACTCGATTTTTAATATTAATATTAAATTAATAATTAAACGTGAGCCAATGCCTGCACAGCATGATTAGCAACTATTGTTTCATAATGCTCGGACATATATTGGTCTGAACCAATCACGAAATTCTGTTGGTTACCATATTCAGCCAGGATATTGCAGACTTTATTATATACCTCAGGGGTATCGTCTGACTTGCTCACTACTAGGTAATACAGACCATCCGGACTCTTATATAGGGAATTCTTTCCGGTGTAAAATGTCTCAAGCATAACAGAAAGCTTCATAACATCCTCTAAGGAATTAAAAACGAACATCTTGGTGATATCTACCGGAAGTCCGGCATTTGATGCTTTTTCCGGAGATGCTGCAATGGCTTCCTGTGCCTTTTCGAGAAGTCCCTTGAATAGGTTGAGAATATCGTCGGCAGAGGCATCATTAAATGATTTCTGTGGGGCCTCTGCAGGATAATCATCGTCATCATAGTCATCGTCGCCCTCGGAAAATCTAGAGAATCGAGTATCCAATTCGTCAGGGCTTTCGACCTTGCTAACGAGGAGTACAATTGACTCAGAAGAAAGTGGTATAGCTTCTATCATGAGTGGAACATCCTCTGCCTCGAAACCGTATTGGTAACTAGCCTGTTCCATAAGTTCTCTAAATAAATCCTTTGCCTTGGCAGAGCCATAAGCCAGCTCTGAAAGCTTGATATGACGACTGACTAAATCCTCTCGTGTAAGAGTGCATCTGATCTGGTTTTCGTTGATTTTTTCAATTTTCATAAAAATCACCTCCCGATCTACTTTCGATTAGGTATTGCTTCAAAAGTTTAAAATGATGGAGAATAGAAATAGTCACATCATTTAAAGGATTATTATATATATATTATATCGGAAAGTAAAGGCGAGAAGAAGGTAAAAAAACATAAATTTTCTTAAAAAAATATTAAGAAAAACATTATTAAAATTTGGTAATTTTTAAATTAGGGGTTGCAATATAATTTTTTCTGTGCTATAAATTTTACTCGAGATGCTTTTTCCTAAACGGGAAGGAGCTGATAGTGTGATACCAATAGGTATTGATGACGAGTATGAAATAATCAAGATACTGCATAAATCAGCAGCTACTGCAGTATATCTCGTCAATTATAAGAAGATAGGAGATATCAGAGTTCTTAAATCTATCAATAAGAATAGTTCTGATTCAAACAGCATCCTATCCGAAGCACATCTTTTAAAGGGATTTAAGTCATCCCATATACCCACCATTTATTCTGTAGGTGAGACTGCAGATATTTATTACTTGGTAGAAGAGTATGTAGAGGGGCAGACTCTGCATGAATATCTACTTGAAAATAAAATAGACAAAAGTGAATTGCTGAAGATAGCCATAGAAATATGTGATATTATCGAAATGCTACATACAGCGGGGAGTGAGCCTGTGCTATACAGGGATATGAAGCCTGAACATGTTATTATGCAGCAGGATGGTATTAAGCTTATAGATTTTGGAATATCTGTAAAAAAGTCAATGGCAGGTCAATATGCATCATTTGGATCGAAGTCTTTTGCGGCACCGGAACAATTTGATGGAGCGGATTTAGATGAACGATGTGATGTTTATGGAATTGGAAAAGTAGTTGAGTTCATGTTGGAAAATAGCCTCGTAAAGGATGATTATAAAATCAAGGCGATTATAAATCGCGCAATCGATCGAAAACGGACTAGTCGTTACAGTACAGTTGACGAGTTTTCTGAAAGATTGAGGGAGGAACTGAGTAAACAAAATGAAAAATTTGAAGGAAGGCATCTCAAAAAGCAGATAGCAATTATTGGAACTGATAAATCTGTGGGTTGTACCCACATTGCCATAAAACTATGTAGCTACCTAAATAAAAAGGGGATTAATAGCTATTATAGAGATGAGGCCGGGGATAAAACAGTTATAAAGCTACGAGATAATTTAAAACAGGTAAGATATAAGGAAGGCGTTTTATACCACAAAAATTTTCGCGGGATTATAGAATATGGTCCTGCGGTAGCATCCTATAAACCTCCTGATGGTGTTTATATTCATGATTATGGGAAGACAGATATAATGCCCGAGGCAGACGTGATACTGTTAATTACCAGTTCGAGTCCATGGAAAAATGTTGATAACTTTCCTGACTGGGCTAGGGATGTAGGTGTCCTTGTGATTAATAATTTTGCTACAAAGAGCAGAACGATAGAAATCGCAAAGATTTTGCAAAAGCGTATATATGTGTTTCCGGAATCAAAAGCTATATTTGATTGCTCAAGGCTTGAAGAAAAATTAATGTCTGCACTATTGTCAGTTATTAAAGGGCAATAATCAGTAAAATGGATTTTAAAAACAAATTAACAAAAATTAAAAATAAAATAGGAATAAATAAAAAGAAAAAAAGAAATACAATATGTATTGTAGGAATGTCTGCAGGTATTGGAGTGACTCATACAAGTATTGCTTTGGCAAATTATTTACATTCTGTCCAAAGAAAGAATGTAGTCTACATAGAGTTGACCGATCAAAGTTGTTTAATGCAAATGTTTGATGGGTCGCGAGGTGTTATTAAAGGAATACCTACATGCAAATATAAAGGAGTAGATTACATTACTAATTGCACGGTTAGGGAAGCCGGGCAAATATTGGCCTTTTGTAAGGAGGATGTAATTGTTGATATGAAGGAACTCACCGATGAAACTAAGGATATTTTTCTGCAATGTGATACAAAAATCGTGGTAGGTTCTCTGCAGCCATGGCTGGAAAATAAATGCGTTAATTACATAAGAAAAATTTTAAAAATATGCGACGCAAAAATAATCAAATGGGTAACAATTAATAAAATAAATAAAAAGAAAAATTATATTCTCAGCAGGTTGAGTTGGAGATACATGCCATACATTGAAAATCCGTTTTTACTTGAGGAAGAGCACTTTGAAAAACTGCATAACATAATAGCGTAGCTGCGGGAAAGGAGTTATGAAAAACAAAAGGTAATTTAAGTTGCAAATATCGTTAAATAGTAAACCCTTAAATATTGGGTTTTAAGAAAAAAGACAAAAAATAAATGGATTAAATTAAGAATTAATGAGGAGTGTCCGAAAGGATGCTCCTTTTTGCTTTAGTAGGAAAGTACATTGTAGTGACCATTAAAGAAAACTTCTTATTTGTATATTGCATGGCATAAAGTAGAAAAACAGTCGGGGTTTTGTTATACTTTTCACAGAAATAAAGGGGGATGATCATGGCAAATCGTAGAAAAAGAAAAAAAATATTTATACCTAGAGGGTATATTTATATAGCGACGGCTTTATTGTTTTGTTTATTATTGGCGGCTGCCATCATATATGTTAAAAGATACATGCCTACAAGTGAGCATATGGAGCTTAGCGATTATTTTGAGACGTATTTTGATAACGAGGCGGCAGTTGTTCTTGATGGAGAATATATAACTTCAGAACAGGAAGAATATGGATATGCACTAATAAATGATGACACTGTATATCTGGAGATTGGTTTTGTGAAGGATTATCTTGACGATGGTTATGTATATGATTCAACAGAAATAACTCTTAGATATGCGACGGATACAGATGTTTATACGGCTACATTAGGTAGCAGTGATTATATGATTGATAAAAGTAATAATAGCCTGAGCCATGCGGTTTTGATTGCACAGGATGATACTGTCTACATTGCTGAGGATTATTTGGAATTATTGACTAATTTCAAGCTTGATTATTATTCGAACCCCAATCGAGTATTTGTGACGACTGTTGGTACAGAGGTAAATGAATATACGGTAAAGCATAAGTCGCAGATTAGAAAACTTAATGGACCAAAGAGTCTGGTTTTAGAAGATGTAGTAAAAGGTGAAACAATCTATGTAATTCGAGATACAGGAAAGTGGAGCTTTGTAATTTCGGAAAATGGAGTAATGGGATACATCAAAAACAGTGCTATTACATATAATAGTACAGATACTGTATCTGCAGAGTTGCCCGAGAGGACGTATAATCATATTTCACTTGGCAAGGAGGTTAATCTGGCGTGGCATCAGGTTACCAGCCAGACCGCTAATTCGGATATAGCAAATACATTGGCTAGTGCAGGTAATATAAATGTCATTTCACCAACATGGTATTATCTGAGTAACAATTCGGGAGGAATCCATTCGATTGCCAGCAGTGATTATGTGACATATTGTCATAATAATGGGGTGCAGGTATGGGGTCTTGTCAGCAATTTAGAGGACTCGTCAGTAGATACAGCCACGGTTTTAAATACGACATCGGCCAGAGATAATCTTGTAAACAATCTAATTGCGGCAGCTATTACGGTAGGCTTAGATGGAATTAATGTTGACATAGAGGAATTGCCGGGATCTGCAGCAGATGGATATATACAGTTCATAAAAGAATTGTCTATTAAATGCGAAAAGAACGACATTATACTTTCAGTGGATAATTACGTTCCTACCGCTTCAAGCGAATGTTACAACAGGGCCGAACAGGCTAATTATGCGGATTATGTGATAATTATGGGCTATGACGAGCATTATGGCAGTAGCGACGAGGCAGGTTCGGTAGCATCAATTGATTGGGTTGAGCAGGGCGTGATTGATACATTAGAAGAAGTTCCTGCAGAGCAGGTTGTATTAGGAATGCCATTTTATTGCAGAGTATGGGCGGTATCCTCAGATGGCTCAGTTTCCAGCACCGCATACGGAATGGATGCAATACAATCATATTTGTCGACAAACGGTGTATCAGTTACATGGTCAGATGAATATGGCCAGTATTATGGAGAGTACACATCAGGTGATACTACTTATATGATTTGGGTTGAGGATGAGACTTCCATAGAGGAAAAGCTCAAAGTGATGGATTCGTACGGGCTTGCCGGCGGAGCTTTTTGGAAACTTGGATTTGACAGTTCGGCAGTTTGGAATGTAATTGCAAAGTATTTGTAGAGAATATAGACACAGAAAAATCATAGTTATCCCTTATTCTAAGGGGGTTAGTAAAGTTGTATTCTCTTGCAAAAATGATATAATTTTTAATATGATTACTAAAGTTATGGATGTTACCGGAGAGCCTATTGATAAAGAGTGTTTAAAAGAGGCCGCCGGAATACTACAAAACGGCGGACTTGTGGCCTTTCCTACGGAAACGGTCTACGGTTTAGGCGGAGATGCAACAGATAAAGAGGCTTCCCGAAAGATATATCAGGCAAAGGGTCGTCCATCGGATAACCCTTTAATTGTGCATATAGCTGATTTCAAGCAGTTGGAGGATATTTCACAGGACTTGCCCAAAGAGGCAAGAGCTTTGGCTGATGCATTTTGGCCCGGGCCACTTACGATGGTTGTTAACAAAAATAATGTTATACCATATGAGACTACAGGCGGACTAGATACGGTGGCGGTTAGGATGCCCTCGCATCCTGTAGCGCTGGCGCTCATAAAAGAGAGTGGTTGCATGATTGCAGCCCCAAGCGCGAATACTTCAGGCAGACCTAGTCCTACAAAGGCATCTCATGTTTACGAAGACTTAAATGGCAAAATCGAGGCCATACTTGATGGCGGCCCGGTTGATATAGGGTTGGAATCGACAATAGTTGATTTAACTGAGGATGTAGTGACTATACTTAGACCGGGATACATCAATAAGCAGATGCTAGAAGCGGTTGTTGGACAGGTACAGATAGATCCCGGTATTGTATACAACGACAAGGGTACTACCACAGGAGCCAGGCCAAAGGCTCCCGGTATGAGATATAAGCATTATGCACCAAAGGGTGATTTAACGATAGTATCCGGTAATGAGGATGCTGTTGTTAAGGCTATTAATAGTATGGCGGTTGATGCTATTTCACAGGGTAGTCGAGTTGGTATCATAGCAACATCTGCTACAGCGGGCAGATATGATACTGGAAATGTATTAGTGATAGGTGATAGGGATGATGAAAGATCTATCGCTCACAATTTATACGATATTTTGCGACAGTTTGATGAGATGAATGTAGATGTGATTTATTCAGAAAGTTTCGCCACACCACAGATAGGACAGGCTATAATGAATAGACTACTTAAGGCTGCAGGTCAGAAGACCATAGAGGTATAGCCGTATACAGAAGTTTCTGTATTAAGAGTCAGGAGAATAGTAATGAAAAATATTAACAGAGTGATTTTCGCGGCAGGAAGCGGGACGACTCGAGCACCAATGGCGATGGCAATATTTTTATCAATGCCTAGAAAAAGGCAGTTTGTCTGCGAAGCGCGAGGCCTTATAGTTCAGTTTCCGGAGCCACTTAATCAAAAGGCTGAGGCAGTTCTTATTAGCAACGGCCTTGATTTGACCGATTATTCCACCAAGCAATTGATGGAATCAGATTTTACTGAGGATACATTGGTTATAACAATGGAATCGGTTCAGAGACAGAAAATATTAACTGAATATCAGAATGCCACCGAGGAGAATACCAGACTTCTTAATGAGCTCGTGGGGGATGAGCTGGAGATTATGGATCCCTACGGTGGACCAATACAGACCTATGGTTTGTGTTTTGAAGTGTTGAAGGTATCAATTGAGAAACTAATGAGGGTATTAGAGGCTTGAGATTATCATTAATCTTTTTAGGATTTTTGATGTCGTATTGGAGGATAACCATGAGTGATAAGAGACTTGATTACATTAGCTGGGATGAATACTTTATGGGAGTTGCTGTTTTATCGGGTATGAGATCTAAAGACCCAAATACACAAGTTGGAGCCTGCATTGTCAGCCAGGATAATAAAATTCTATCTATGGGCTACAATGGTTTTCCAAAAGGCTGTTCAGATGATGAGTTTCCGTGGGCGAGAGTCGGAGACCCTCTAGAAAATAAATATTTCTATACTACACATAGCGAACTTAATGCCATCCTTAATTTCAGAGGAGGCTCACTTGAGGGCGCGAAATTGTATGTTTCATTATTCCCATGTAACGAATGTGCCAAGGCAATTATACAGTCAGGCATAAAAGAAATTATATATGATTGTGATAAATACGAGAATACACCATCGGTAATAGCATCTAAGAGAATGTTAAATGCAGCAGGTGTTAAATATCACCAGTATGAGCATTCTGGTAGAGAAATTTCGATTACGTTATAGATTCTTGTTTTTCATCAGAAAAACAGGAATCGTAACTACCCCGATTTCTCCTCCGACTATAGCCGTTTGATTGATTAGGAGCAGACATTGAAGGACAAGAAGGAACAAAGAAGAGATGTAGCAAATTCGCTGATATTAGTAGTTCAGTTTGGACTGAATTTTATTATTCCTATTTTACTGTGCACTATTTTAGGTGTGTTTTTAGGCAGAGTTTTTGATACAAAGATTTTTACAATAATTGGTATATTGCTTGGAGTGGTAGCTGCATTTAACGGGGCGTATCGCATGGTAAAGGGATACCTCAAAAATCCCGAATCCCCGGGACAGCGAGCAAGAAGGCTTGAAGAAGAACAGAAAAAGGCTTCCCAAACTAAGATGGATAAAGAATGAAAGCAATCATTAATTGGTTAAAACGTCTTAATCCTGCATTGCCGGGATTAATAGGCGGAATACTTGTGTACGGTGCGCTTATAGAAATTATTGGCGTGTGGTTTGTACATGACAAAATAAGATATACCTCAGGGCTTGTTATCGGTATAGGATGTGCTGTTGGAATGGCAATTCATATATCAATGATAATTGAGGAGTCGCTGCGAATCGGAGAAGGGCATGAGAAATGGCTCGCATTTAAATCGGTTCTTAGATATTTGACGGTATGTCTGGTTTTTATTTTGATGATGGTGTTTAAACTTGGCAATATGTTTACAGCACTCATCGGTGTATTAGGGCTTAAGGTAAGCGCATATGCGCAGCCTTTGCTAATAAAGTTTAAGACTAAACAAGAAAAATTTAAAAAGGAGGTGAAAGCGTGACAGAAGGAATTTTGCTGGCCTCAAGCGATACTGTAGACATGATAGAAGGTCTGGTCAAATACCATGTGTTTGGGCAGGAAGTGTGGATTACCACATCCCATGTTTGCATCTTAATCGTTTGGCTTTCGTTGGTTATATTCTCCATCATAGCCAATCGTAAGTTGAAACATGCCACTGAAGTTCCTGATACCTTCCAAAGCATTATAGAGCTTATTGTTTCGCTCTTAGATGGAATAGTGGAAGGAAGTATGGGTAAGCACGCACCAGTGTTTGCAAACTGGATTTGTACGATATTCTGTTTCATTTTGGTATCTAACCTATCCGGTTTGGTTGGCCTAAGACCACCAACAGCCGATTATGGTACAACACTGGCTCTTGCATTAATTACCTTTGTTTGCATTCATGTAGTAAAGGTAAGGCATCAGAGTGCAAAGGATATTTGGATTGACAAATGTTCTCCATTGCCGCCATGGTTGCCGATTTGGCTTCCAATAAATGTAATATCTGATATTGCGGTGCCTATTTCTATGTCACTACGTTTATTTGCAAACGTTCTTTCAGGAACAATCATTATGGGTCTTGTATATGGATTGCTAGGAAAGTTCGCCTTAATATGGCCTGCAGCTTTGCATGTGTATTTTGATATTTTTTCAGGTGCGATCCAGACCTACGTATTTTGTATGTTGACGATGACATACATAACTCAGTCATACGGAGATTCTTAGGAAAAGAATGACTGAAATATCACTTTAATTAGGAGGAAAACATTTATGAACATTACAGGAGAAGATTTGATTAAAGCTTGTTCAGCAATTGGTGCGGGCTTAGCAGTTATCGCTGGTATTGGTCCTGGTATTGGACAAGGTATTGCCGCTGGTCACGGAGCTTCAGCCGTAGGACGTAACCCGGGTGCACAGGGACAGATTATGTCTACTATGTTACTTGGTCAGGCTGTTGCCGAGACAACCGGTCTTTATGGATTGGTTATAGCCCTTCTGTTACTCTTTGTTCAGCCATTAGTTTAGGAAGAAACTTTCAATGGAAAGAAAGGAGGGCTAAAAGTTGGAAAGACTGTTTGACTTGGACTTCCAATTGCTTAATGATGCAGTGCTTTTAGCCATAGCAGTATTCTTCCTATTCATGATAATGTCAAATCTGTTATTCAATCCGGCAAGAAAGCTGTTGAATGATAGAAAAGAAGGCATTGCCAAAGATATTGCCGATGCCAAAGCAGACAAGGAAGAAGCTGAAAAGCTAAGGCAGGAGTACGAAGCAAAGCTAAAGGATATCAATAAAGAAAAAGATACTATCCTTAGTGAAGCAAGACAGAAGGCCTTGAAGAATGAAACCAAGATAATTAGTGATGCCAAGGCAGAAGCTGCAGCTATCATTAAAAGAGCTAATGAGGAAGCTGAGCTTGAGAAGAGAAAAGCTGCCGATGAGATGAAGCAGGAAATGATTTCTGTTGCTGCACTTATGGCACAGAAAGTTGTCGCTGCTAATATCGACACTACTATTCAAAATACCTTGGTTGAGCAGACACTTAAGGAAATGGGTGATAGTACATGGCTAAGTTAGTGTCAAATGTGTATGGAGATGCATTATTTGAGCTAGCCGTGGAATCAGGAAGAGTTGAGGATTTGTTACAGGAGGCACAGGGTGTTATTGATGTAATTAAATCTAATGAAGGCTTCTCTCAAATGATGAATCATCCTAAGATCAATAAAGAAGAAAAGCTTCAGATTATCGACTCAGTATTTAAGGGACAGGTAAGTGATGAGATGGTTGGACTTCTTCGTATGTTAGAGGAAAAGGACCACTCAAAGGATATGATTGATGTACTGAATTACTTTATCGAAAAGATTTATGAGTATAAAAATATCGGTAGAGCAACAGTAACGACACCGACAGAGCTTACGTCAGCCCAAAAGAGTGATGTAGAAAAGAAGCTTTTGGAAACCACATCGTATGTGTCATTTATGATGAACTACGAGGTCAACCCTGAATTAATCGGGGGTATGGTAATTCGAATAAAGGATAGAGTTGTAGACAGCTCTATAAAAACACAGCTATCAAAGCTGCAACACGAATTATCAAATATACAATTGAAAGTAGGTGAATGCGCTCCATGAATTTAAAACCAGAAGAGATTAGCTCGGTTATTAAAGAGCAAATGAAACGCTATGCAGCGCAGCTTGATGTGGCAGATGTTGGAACTGTTATTCAGGTTGCTGATGGAATCGCACGTATTCACGGATTGCAGAATGCTATGCAGGGCGAGCTGTTAGAGTTCCCCGGCGAAGTATATGGCATGGTCTTAAACCTTGAGGAAGATAACGTTGGTTGCGTTCTTCTTGGAAACAATAAGAATATCAATGAAGGCGATACTGTTAAAACAACAGGTCGTGTCGTTGAAGTTCCTGTTGGTGACGCTATGCTTGGACGTGTAGTTAACGCATTGGGACAGCCTATCGATGGAAAGGGACCTATTGATTCAACAAAGTTCCGTCCAATCGAGCGTGTTGCTTCAGGTGTTATCTCTCGTAAATCCGTAGATACTCCGCTGCAGACAGGTATAAAAGCTATCGATTCCATGATTCCTATTGGACGTGGACAAAGAGAGCTTATCATTGGTGATAGACAGACAGGTAAAACTGCTATCGCAATTGATACAATCATTAATCAGAAGGGACAGGGCGTAAAATGTATATACGTTGCTATCGGACAGAAAGCTTCTACCGTAGCAGCCCTTGTTAAAACACTAGAAGAGTATGGTGCTATGGCGTGGACAACGGTTGTTGCCGCAACAGCATCAGAACTTGCTCCTTTACAGTATATCGCTCCATATTCAGGATGCGCTATTGGTGAGGAGTGGATGGAGAATGGTGAGGATGTACTTATCATTTATGATGATTTGAGTAAACATGCTACGGCATATCGTACACTCTCATTGCTGCTCCGTCGTCCACCGGGACGTGAGGCTTATCCTGGTGATGTATTTTATTTGCACTCAAGACTTCTTGAGCGTGCGGCTAGATTGTCTGACAAGCTGGGAGGCGGTTCTCTTACAGCACTCCCGATTATTGAGACCCAGGCAGGTGATGTATCTGCGTACATCCCTACAAATGTCATCTCAATTACAGATGGTCAGATTTATCTTGAGACAGAGGCATTTAATGCAGGTTTTAGACCGGCTGTTAACGCAGGTCTTTCAGTATCCCGTGTAGGTGGTTCTGCCCAGATTAAAGCCATGAAAAAAATTGCTGCTCCTATCCGTGTAGAGTTGGCTCAGTATCGTGAGCTTGCAGCTTTCGCTCAGTTTGGATCAGAGCTTGATGCTGCAACAGCTGAGAGCTTGGCACAGGGCGAGAGAATCAAGGAGATGTTAAAGCAGCCACAGTATGCTCCAATGGCAGTTGAGTATCAGATTATGATTATCTATGCTGCTACAAAGAAATATCTGCTTGATATACCTACAGCTGATATTCAGATATTTGAGAAGGCTCTGTTTGAGTTGGTAGATACCAAATATCCTGAAATTCCGGAAGCAATCAGGACAACCAAGGTCCTTGAAAACGAGATGGAAGAAAAGCTTATAAAGGCTATTGAGGAGTGTAAAAAGAGCTACAAGTAAGGAGGGTGATCTGTTATGGCCTCAATGAGAGACATAAAAAGAAGAAAACAGAGTGTAAGTAGCACTCAGCAGATCACTAAGGCCATGAAACTTGTATCTACGGTTAAGCTTCAGAAGGCCAGAGCTAAGGCAGAACAGACTTCACCATATTTTGATGCAATGTATTCTACTATTTGCAGTATGCTTGCAAAGGCTGGTACTGTAAATAATAAATATCTGCAGGAAAACGGTTCTGATAAAAAGGCCGTGATTGTTATAACATCTAACCGAGGACTTGCAGGTGGTTACAATTCAAATGTTGTAAGAATGATTACAGGATCAGAAATGGCAAAAGAAGATGTGAAGCTTTATGTGATTGGTCATAAAGGGGGCGAGTCATTAATTCATAAGGGGTACGAGGTAGTCAAAGACTATTCTCCTGTGATGGAAGCTCCTACTTATGCAGATGCAATACAGGTCTGCAATGATGTTCTTGAAGCTTATGCTAATGGTGAAATCGGAGAGATTTACCTTGTATATACACACTTCAAAAATACAGTCAGCCAGATTCCGAAGCTTATGAAGCTGCTTCCTGCTGAGATAGACGAGGAAGATGTGAAAGCTGCGTCAAACTCAAATGTGCTAATGAATTTTGAGCCAAATGAGGAGGAGGCACTGGAACTTATCATTCCTAAGTATATTACCAGCATTGTGTATGGTGCTTTAGTTGAAGCTGTTGCTTCAGAAAATGGCGCCAGAATGCAGGCGATGGATTCAGCAACAAATAATGCAGAGGATATTATTAGTGATCTATCATTAAAATACAATCGTGCCCGCCAGGGATCAATCACTCAGGAATTGACCGAGATTATCGCTGGTGCAGAGGCATTGAGTTAAATGTAAGTAGGAATTGCCCACAAAGTGGGAAGAACCTGCTTGCCACAGCACATCTATTTGCCTAGGCAATTATAATGATGTGTTTTCCTGATAAAAAATAAAGGAGTGAAAAGATGGCAAATAATAATGGAAAAATTACTCAGATTATAGGTGCCGTTCTTGATGTCAAATTTGCCGAAGGTGAACTTCCTGAGATCAATGATGCTTTGGAAGTAACAAGATCCAATGGTGAAAAGCTTGTAATCGAGGTCGCACAGCATTTGGGTGATGATACAGTTCGTTGTATTGCCATGGGTCCTACAGATGGTTTGGTCAGAGGAATGGATGTAGTTGCTACAGGAGCACCGATTTCTGTTCCGGTTGGTGAGGCCACATTAGGACGTATCTTCAATGTGCTTGGAGATCCTATTGATGAGCAGCCGGCGCCACAGGGCGTCGAAAAGATGCCTATTCATAGAAAAGCGCCAGCATTTGAAGAGCAGGCAACTTCAACTGAGATGCTTGAGACGGGTATTAAGGTCGTAGATCTTCTTTGCCCTTATCAAAAGGGTGGAAAAATTGGATTGTTCGGTGGTGCCGGTGTAGGTAAAACCGTACTTATCCAAGAGTTAATCCATAATATAGCTACGGAGCACGGTGGATATTCTGTATTTACCGGTGTTGGTGAGCGTACCCGTGAGGGTAATGATTTGTACTATGAAATGAAGGAGTCAGGCGTTATTGATAAGACCTGCATGGTTTTCGGTCAGATGAATGAGCCACCGGGAGCCAGAATGAGAGTTGGTCTTACAGGTCTTACGATGGCAGAGTATTTCAGAGATAAGGGTGGAAAGGATGTGCTTCTTTTCATCGATAATATCTTCCGTTTTACTCAGGCTGGTTCAGAGGTTTCGGCTCTCTTAGGTCGTATGCCTTCAGCCGTTGGTTATCAGCCTACACTTCAGACAGAGATGGGTGCTTTGCAGGAGCGTATTACATCTACAAAAAATGGATCTATCACATCTGTTCAGGCCGTTTATGTGCCTGCGGACGATTTGACTGACCCGGCTCCGGCAACAACATTTGCTCATTTGGATGCTACTACAGTACTTGAGCGTTCAATCGCTGAGCTTGGTATTTATCCGGCGGTTGATCCACTTGGTTCAACATCTAGAATTCTTGATCCTAGAATTGTTGGCCAGGAGCACTTTAATGTTGCTCGTGGTGTTCAGGAGATTCTTCAGAAATACAAGGAATTACAGGATATTATCGCTATTCTTGGTATGGATGAGCTTTCAGAAGAAGATAAGCTTGTTGTTAACCGTGCAAGAAAGATTCAGAGATTCCTTTCACAGCCATTCTTTGTAGCCGGTCAGTTTACCGGACTTGAGGGTAAGTATGTACCAATCGCTGAGACTGTACGAGGCTTCAAGGAAATTCTTGAAGGAAAGCATGATGACATTCCGGAGCAATACTTCCTCAATGTTGGTACGATCGAAGAAGCGCGTGCCAAGATGGATGATAACAAGTAGGAGGTAAGTGATGGCAGATAACACCTTCAAAGTTTCAATCATCACACCAGAACGAAAATTCTATGAAGGTGATGCGACGATGGTTGAATTTAATACGGTCGAGGGACAGATTGGTGTATTGCCGATGCATATTCCTCTGACTACAGTTATTGCGCCGGGAATCTGTACTATTACTGAAGGAGAAGAAAAAAAGCGGGCCGCTATACATGCAGGTCTGGCGGAAATTCTTCCTGATAAGGTAACACTTCTTGCAGAGATAGCGGAGTGGCCGGATGAGATTGATTTGCAAAGAGCCCGAAGCGCAGAAGACAGAGCAAGAGAAAGACTTGCTAGCAAGGCTGAGGATGTTGATGTACTTAGAGCTGAGGTGGCTTTAAAGAAGGCTCTCGTACGTCAGGATATTTTAGCCTAGATTTAGGAGGATGATGGGAGATGCTGGATTCAGATACCAAAAGAGACATAGAAGAGTTAAAGCTTGAGATATCAAGACTCGAGGATAAAGAAAGAATTTTGAATCAAGAGCTGCAATCAGTTCGTGCAGAAAAGCTGGAATATGTTGAAAAACTGAAAAAGATTAGTAATGATGATAAGTATCAATCAGATATGTTGCAGCTGGTATATGAGCAGCGTCACGGAAAACCCAAGTCATCTTCGTGAATGATTAAAATTAAACCCAGTCGGATTAAAATCCGGCTGGGTTTTTTTACTTTATAAGAAATTACTCTGTAATTCCTATAAAGTAAAAAACAAGTTGCGCTTGTAAGATGTGTCTCGCCGGCAGATGAAAATAATTGCTTGCAGCAATTGCCGGTTCGCACTGTTTATGTTTTGCAAAGCAAAACTCTATATATTAAAAATTTTTATTGAAGATATGATACAAAAACATTACCGTATGATTCAAAATATGTTGCAGCATCAGATAGTGACATCTTTGTATTAGATAATGTCATAGGATCAAATACTGTGATTGATGTAGAATCATAACCAATAATCAGTACAGCTGTATCGTCGCCGGTATATGCATATACCGGATTTCCGACGCTTACGTAATATAGCACTTCATCTAATGTAGCGCCGGTCAAATCCAAAATACTGTAGTCCTTTAATGTCCTGCTTAGGATTGAAATAGGTGTTTCGCCTGACTCTATAAGTGTATGTACCTGTACATTTTCACCTTCATGCACGAGCATAGCGGAAAGTGCTCTAGCCGACCCGCTTGCATCGGAATCACTGGAGCCGACTGTTATATCGGATATAGTATTTGCATATGATTTCTTTCCGCGTTTCCATATGTATTGAGGCTTACTATCAAGTACGATTCCCATATTTTCATCTGCCTCAGAAATAGCTTCGATAAGATCGTCTGTGGCAAGTGTTACAGTACTTCCTACATAAACAAAATATTGAGTCGAGCTGGTTGTTGATGCAACAGAAATACTGTGAGTACCATCGTCAAGTACAAGTCCGGTTACATCATAGCTGATTTTCCCAAGTGATTCATCTTCATCTAATTCCGTCATATTTAGAATGACAACCTGCTGTTTGATATCGTCTGTGTCAGTGGTAATAGGAACTGCTTTGTTTTGCTCACCGGCACTGTTTTTAATCGTGTCTTCTTCGGCTTCTAATATTGTTCCGTCAGCCTGAAGCTGTATTCTGCTAAGGTAGATTGTATAACCATCAATTGTAACATCTGTAACGTAGTATCCTGATTTTTGATAAGTCATCAAATCATTGCTTGATCCCGATGTAATATCAGAGATAGTAATCTTATATAGAGGGTAAACGGTAGCGCCTGCACCATCCTGAGTTATATCACTTTCGTAAAGCGTGCCGTAAATCAAGTCGTCATCCATAAAAGCTAGGGGCATAAGAAGCTGGCCGGAAGACGCCGTTATATCCCAAGTATTTCCTGTTTCCAAATCTAAAATGTGAATTGTGTCGGAAACTGTCGCTTCGTCAATCCATGCTATATATCTGCCGGATGCAGAAACAGCATATTGTGAGTCGTCGAGACCGGTCATGAGCTCTGTAGTGCTCAAATCATTAAGCGGGATGTAGAGCAGGGTACCATTAACCATTATATAAAATTCATTATCAGCAGATTCGTACAATAGCTCTGAAAAATTAGCATTTAAAATTTGATAAGAGCTAGTAGAAGAAATAAATACCTGTTCAGTAGATATATCCTCAATTGAATCGTAATGATATAGGTTGATGCCACATTCTCCCTCGTGATTTCCGGAATTCATATATCCGTATACAACGTAATCCATGGTACCACTCTCATCTATATTTAATAGAAGAATCTCATGCTGGTCATATGTTGAGCGGATATCAGTAGGATCATCTACAAAGCTGAATATCTGCTTGATAGTACGGTCTGTTTGGTTGTATTCAAATAGGCTGCCGGCCTGTACAAATGAGACGATAGTTCCGGTTTCGTTTGAAAGGTATTGTACATCAGTGTCTCGTATACCAATATTTACGAGATTGTTGGTGATAGATATAGAATCTTCGTCTAACATTTGCTCCATAGTTCTATCATATGCCAATAGATACATTCTGTCAGAGGTATATCTGATACGAAAATCCTCCTTACACAGGTAGTACTCAGTGTTGCCATTAGCGGTACGTGCAAGCTCGTAACTAAATGTTAGACTGACGTAATTGCTGCTTATGTCTGTAAGTGAAATGTCAGGATCATTTACTTGAGTTCCATCAAATGTGCCATAACTTACCTGAGAAAGAGAGGAATTGATGGTTACGTGGCTTAAATCAGTGCTTGTAGTATCAGTAGGCTCAATATAGGTGGCTAAATCGGAAGCATCCTCAGATAGAGCGGTATTATGAAAATATTGAGCAAAATCTATTATATCTTCTTCGTGGCAGTTCTCAGACTGCATTATTCTAGTGTAGTAGTATATATCATTATCGCCACTACCGATGGTGATAATGAGAAGATATTCTTCACCTACATCGATAAGATTCTCAGCATAAAATGAGACGTTAATAGTATCGTCAGATTGAGAAAACGCCAGTTCATTTGATGAAATGTTGCGTTGTGTATCTAATGAACGAATCTCATATGATAGAGTATCTACGGTGTAATTATTGCAGTTTACAGTGAGAGATATGTTTCGATCATCGTCAAGAGGTATAATGGCATCTCTCATGTAGCAAGGATCCATTTCGCTAATATATCCGTGGAGTGTAGTGGTGACATCACCCAGGTAATTAACGGATATTGTAGGTAGCGTGGGGGATAGCTGAGATGAGACCTCTACATCCTCTGAAATATTTGTTATTATTTCAAAGAAAATGATAGAAGCGAAGAATGTGGCTATTAAAATTACGCATCTTTGTATTATTTTCTTGGGAATCCCTTTCTTGTAAAACTGTAATTTCATAAGATACTCGCTTTCTTGTTTTATATATACTAAAGTGTTATAATTTCATGAACTATGACCAAAGGAGGATTAAACCATGCCGCATACTCATATTGATGAAAATGGAAATGAATACACTCACTCTCATGATGAGATAGATAATTGTCATGAGCATAGTCATGGACATGTTCACGCAAATACCAAGCAGGTTATCAATAGATTAAATAGAGCAATTGGTCATTTGGAATCGGTCCGCAATATGGTCGAGGATGGCAGGGACTGCACTGAGGTATTAATCCAGATTGCAGCAGTCAAGTCCGCTATTAATAATGTAGGTAAGCTTATCCTTACAGATCATATCGAGCATTGCATCGTTGATGCTGTTGAAAACAACGACCAGGAGGCAATTAATAATCTAGAGGAAGCCATTAATAAATTTATCAAATAATCAAGAGTAGTTTTTAATAAAAAAACCTATTAGAATAACGATATTTTATCACTCTTTTTTCATACTGTCTTGATAAATTAGACAAGTGATTCAGTTTATAATTAACATGGCTGATGAACAGATTAACACTAGATGAATTGAGTGATAATGGAGGATTCATGAAGAAGATACTTAAGAAAATAGGAAATGGCCTCAAAGCTGTTGGAAAGGCAATACAGTGGCCATTCAAGAAGCTGTCACAATCCAAAGCTGTCACATGGTATTTGAATACAAGATTTCATAAGAAGTGGATGATGCTATGGGATAAGCACTCTTTGCTTATGCATATTCCTTTAGCTCTGGCTATAGTTTACTTGATGGAATGGTTATCGCGACATTCGTTTGCAGATGCGTGGATGTTTGTAGTTGATCATACCGGCCCATACTTGTTTAATTCGTATTGTGTATTTGTTGTACTTTCAATATGCTTTTTGAGTAGAAGACGAGGTTGGTGGCGCACGCTTATATCTTTGTTTTTTATAGTGCTCGGAATAATAAACTGTGTAATATTGTTTAATCGAGTTTCGCCATTTGGATATACTGATTTGTATATGATTGGCGATTTGATGACAATGCAGGATTCCAATTACTTTTCGGCTCAGGAGGCCATGCTTGTAGTAATTGCGACAGTAATTGTCACCATATTAATGATTATATATTTGGTCAAGGGGCCGAAAAAGCAAAATGTAAAACCATTTTGGCAGAGACTGATACTTGTTGTTGTTTTGCTCGCAAGTTTATATCCTAGTACATTATTCCTTCGTAATGAGGGTATACTCACTACGTATTTTGGTAATCTTGCACAGGGGTATCTTGATTATGGTTATTTGTATGGCTTTTCCACATCGGTACTGGATAGAGGAATGAGCAGACCTTTTGGATATTCGAGAGAGAAAATCGATAGTATTCTTGAGACTGATCAGGCATATATCGATTCTATTACAACAGACACATACGCTGTGGCCGGAGATGATGATTCAACAGAAGGCAGTCTTACAGTCACCGAAATCGATACAGGAGATAGTCAGCCGAATGTTATAGTTATTCTCCTTGAGTCATTTTATGATGTTTCAGAATGTAGTTTTCTGGAGACAAGCGAGGATCCAATTCCTTATATCCATTATCTGGAGGAGAATTACTCTACCGGACATTGTATTGTACCGGTTGTAGGAGCCGGAACATGTAATACTGAGTTTGAGGTGTTGACAGGCCTCAGTTGTAATTTCTTTGGGCCTGGAGAGTATCCTCAAAAGACTATTCTTAAGGAAACAGATGTTGAGAGCTATGCAGATGTTTTTGGAGAAATAGGATATTCTACCCATGTTGTACATAACAATGGTGGTAATTTTTATTCTAGAGCAAATGCCTTTTCTATGATGGGATTTGATACCTTTACATGTAAGGAATTGCTCGATATTACTGATTATACACCTCTAGGCAATTGGCCTACTGACGATATACTTATCGGTGCAACCATGGATGCGATGGATTCTACAGAGGGTTCAGATTTTGTATATACTATCACAGTAGAGGGACATGGATCATATCCTACATATCAGGTTGAGGAGGATCCAGCAATAGATGTTACAGCAGTAGGCAAAACAGAGGAAGAAAATTGGGCTTGGGAGTATTATGTTAACAGAATCTACAATGTAGATGACTTTGTAAAGCAGTATATTGAGGCCCTGGATGAAAGAGGAGAGGATACACTGGTCATTATGTTTGGTGATCATCTTCCGACGATGGGACTTACCTCTGATGAGGTTGCTACAGGTGATCTTTATCAGACCAAATATTTTACATGGAATAATTTTGGCATGGAAAAGATAGATGAGGATCTTACATCTTATCAGCTTGTTTCAGAGTTCCTTAATAGACTTGGTATTCACAATGGTAATATTAATGCATACCATCAGACTCAGATGGCAGCAGGTGTTGAATATGGCACAAGTGAGTATATGAGCAGCCTTAGAATGCTTCAGTATGATATTTTGTATGGAGACAGATATACATACGAGGATGGAACTGAATATGGTCCGTCAGATTTGCAAATGGGTATAAATGATGTAGTTATTGACAGTGCATATTTCTATAATGGCAAGCTACATATATTTGGTGATAACTTTACTAAGTGGTCTCGTGTGTATGTTAATGGCGAGAAGGTTTCAACCACCTATGAGTCGGGACAGGTGCTGACAATTAATGCATCTTCAGTACAAAATGGTGATACAATAACTGTTTGTCAGGTAGGTAGTTCGGATACGATATTTAGGGAATCTAATGAGTATATAATATATGATCCTACATACGTTGAGGAAGAGGATACTGAGATAGAAAACGAAAGTGATGAAGAAGAATAGAGTAATTTGGCCATTGCTTTAAAAAGCCAATAAAAAAGCTCCAACCACATAAGTGGTAGGAGCTTTTTTATTAAGTAAACTATAAGAAGTCTCTTTAATATTCTCCGTTTTTATAACGATTAATGAGTTTCTCAATACGACCATATGGGTTAAGAAGCTCAGAAATAGAACATTCATGATTAAGTGTATCAATAATATATGCGATGTATTTAGACATATCGCATTTTATAAAGTAATCACGGCTGAGAGTTTCATCTGTAAGGTAGGTAAGATTGGTTGTGACTACCTTGTAAATGGTACCGTCCTCAACTGCACGGTCGAATTTTTCCATGCCGGAAGTGAAAAGTCCGAAGGTAGCGACAACAAATACTCGATTTGCATTACGCTTTTTGAGCTCTGTGGCAACATCAATCATTGATTCACCAGAAGAAATCATATCGTCGACAATAATTACATCCTTGCCTGCAACATCGTTTCCAAGGAATTCATGAGCGACGATTGGATTACGTCCATCGACGATACGGCTATAATCACGACGCTTATAAAACATACCAACATTTACACCAAGTACGGAAGCCATGTATACAGCTCTGTTTGTACCACCCTCATCAGGTGAAATAATCATAAGATGATCATTGTCGAGCTGAAGATCCTTGCAGTTCTTAAGGATACCCTTGAGGAACTGATAGGTAGGAGATACAGTCTCAAAGCTATTGAGTGGAATTGCATTCTGTACTCTAGGGTCATGAGCATCAAATGTAATGATATTATCGACACCCATTGATACAAGCTCCTGGAGTGCCATTGCACAATCAAGAGACTCACGTGCACTTCTACGGTGCTGTCTTCCTTCGTATAGGAAAGGAATAATAACAGTAATACGTTTAGCCTTGCCCATTGATGCGGCTATAATACGCTTCAAATCACAGAAAATGTCATCCGGACTCATATGATTCTCATGTCCTGAGACAGTGTAAGTAAGGCTGTAATTTGTAACATCTACTAGGATATACAAATCAAGTCCACGAATAGACTGGCGAATTATACCCTTTGCCTCGCCTGAACCAAATCTAGGACAATCGGCATCTACAATATAGGAATCACTGCGATATCCAGCAAGAGTGATAATAGACTGGTCGCTTTTGCGCTCCTGACGCCACTGTAAAAGGTACTCGTTAACTCGCTCTCCGATGGCTGTACAGCTCTTGTGGGGAATGATTCCCAATTCAGCCATAGGTGGTGTGTTTTCCAACACGATTTCGTTGTTTGGCATGTTTTGCTCCTTGCTAATATTTAATTAATTATTATTGATTACCTTCTTTATGCGAATATCCTCGCCTATGAGGTGAATAATCTCATAGTTGGAAAATACTCTGGAAGTAATACGCTCAGAGTAAGTATCTCTCAATTCCTCGAGAGAAAAATTGGTTGATATAATTGTAGATTTATTTCTGAGTAAGCGTTCGTTAAGGCACTGGAACAATCTTGAAGTGGTAAATGAATTTGGAAATTCGGTGCCTAAATCATCTATGATAAGTAAATCACAATCAAAAATATGATCATGAATATCTGCAACGTCAATGTTCTTTTTGAAGACTTGCTTTTCAAAAATATCAAAAAGCTCAAATGCAGTAAAATAAATTACTGACACGCCCCGGTCTAAAAGAGCCTTTGCAATGCAATTTGACAGAAATGTTTTACCACATCCTGTCTGTCCAAGCAATAATAGATTACCACCATTTTGCTTAAAATTCTGTACAAAGTTTTGAGCTGCATCAAGAGCTATTTGTGCAGTAGCCCTTGCAGAAGGGCCATCATTAGATTCAAAGTAATTGTCAGAGTAAAGATTAATATCGTAAGTATCAAAGTTTTCTTTGGATAAAATAGTGCTGATATTAGACTGTTTATAGACTATATTGATTGCAGCCTGTTTAAAACAATGGCAACGCTTGCCGTTGATAAATCCGGTATCTTTGCAATCGGGACAATCGTATGGCGGCTCGAGATAATCCTCAGGAAATCCGGCTGATTTTATGAGTGTTGCACGCTTTGATTTAAGTTCCTCAAGCTTTGCCTTTGAGGAGTGCGTGGTATTAGATACATCAGCGCCATCAAACATCGCTGAAATAGAAGAAATAGAAAAGCTAGTAACCTCCTCGTCGATGTCGGACAGAGAAGGTATAGCAGAATATAGTTCTTTTGTACGATAAGCAACAATCTGATGATTGCGCATTTGTTTGTGATTATATAGACGCATAAGTGAATCGTACTGTTCGTTAGTAAGTGCCATAGATAATTCCCCCTTTTGAAAATCCACCTGGTGGATTAGTGAACCCTGATTTTTTTCTCAAGCTCATCGAAATCATAATCACGTTGAGAAAAATTGTGGAACTTATTTGTGGTCTTTGAACGTGCTGCAGCGGCTGCTGCTGCGTTTCTAGCCTTGGTAGCCTGTAGTTTGGCAGTGGAAGCAGCCAAAAACTGCTCATCGAGTTTTTCGATATCATTCATATTAGTGACGGATGAATCGTGCCAACCGGTTAAAATACTGTCAGCATACTTGAAGCTAGGCTTGTTTATTGCAGTAATGGTGCGCCTGCAGGCTTCGCAAATAATATCGATGTCGAATCCGTAGATAGAAGACCATTTGTTAACGTAGTCGAGCTCGGAAGGAACGAGATCCCTACCGGATATACCCATAGCCTTCATGATGGTATATACAGTACTTGAGTGAGCCCTTGATTTGTTTCTGGCCATTTCGACAGTAGTGATTCCACATTCAGTCCAATTGCGAGCTATTGTATCCATGTAGTAGAAGCTGGCGTGACCATTGTCGATGCAGCTTTCTATGAGATATTGTACAAGCTCTGCTGACATGTGTAGCTCGTCATACCAAAACAGAATGAATGAGGTTTCTTTGTTACCAAGTGGTCTTCCAAGGTAAATTTCGGTAACAAAAAGGAGGTCCTCGACCTCCGAATCAGAACGAAAAGCTTGTAAGTCATCGGGACTGTATTCAGGCTTAACAGGCGCAGCAATTGTTGTGGGAACAAATTGTCTGTCTGTGACCGGTTCGGATGATGTGTCGCTGGAGATGACAGAACTGTCAAGTCTGTCATGCCCCTGCACATCAAGAAAATATATTCCTGAAAGCTCATTGTCTGGGTTGTACTCAAGACGAAGCAAGCCTACTTTCTCCCAATAAGTAAAGGCACGCATTACGTCTTTCTCAGTGTGGTCTAAGCAGTCCGCTAACTGCGAGATGGAAAATTCATATCCATCCTTATTGAGACAACGCAACAGATAAAGGTAAATCTTGACATACTCCCCATTGGCGTCTTTCATGAAATCATCTATAAACGCGTTTGAAACGCAGGTGACTCCGGTATTTGTGCTAGTGTGTAACATGATGTCTGCCATATATCATTATCCTCTCTTCATAACCATGTGGGAATTATAACAAAGTAAAATAGAATTGAAAAGCCCGGAAGGCCTTGTAAACACTGTAAATAAAGGGATTTGGAGAGCTGTGGACAATGTGGATAACTAGCTCTAGCATTGATAGAAATGGGCAAAAAATATCCACATGATTTAATCGAAAAAAGGATTAAAAAATGTGGATATTGTGGATAACTATTCTGATAATAGATTTTCGCCTACTAAATAAACGTTTCCGGCACCCATAGTTATTAACAGGTCATTGTTCATAAGATTTTTTTTCAAAAAGTTTTCACAGGCGTCAAATGAACCTAAATAGTGAACCTCTGTTCCTAGTTTTTCGATTCTGTCGGCGATATCTTTTGAACTGACACCGTAGATATCTGGCTCTCTTGCAGCGTAGATATCTGCCAGGAGCACTATGTCGGCCACAGAAAGAGCATTGGCAAAATCATCTAAAAAGCTAAGTGTACGAGTATAGGTGTGGGGCTGGAAGCAAACAATTACGCGATTGTGTGGATAATTTGCAGCAGCGGCAAGACTGGCGCTGATTTCTGTTGGATGGTGTGCGTAATCATCTATTATTGTGGCGCCATGGTATTCACCTTTGAGCTCAAATCTGCGATGTGCCCCACCGAATTTGGCTAATCCGGTAATTATGCAATTGTAATCTATACCCATCTCAACGCATAGCACAATAGAAGCTAATGCATTGCTGATATTATGATCCCCGGGAACATTGAGAGTGACAGGGGTAAGAGCTTTGCCTTTATACACAGGTGTAAAGGATGGAATGCCCTTGTTATCATATGTAATATCGGATGGAATCATATCTGCGTCACCGTGCAATGCATATGTTATGACCTGGCATTTGAGATCATCTGTAAAATATTCGCGATTATCAATTTCGTTATTAATAATCAGGATGCCATCATCTGCGGTGTTAGCAGCAAATTTCTTAAAGGAAGCACGATAATTCTCAAGATTCTTGAAAAAGTCGAGATGATCTGCTTCTACGTTTAGAATGATATTATATTTCGGGAAAAATGAATGGTAGCTATTGGTGTATTCACAAGCCTCTGTGATAAATAGATCGCTGTTACCGACGTGTACATTGCTATGAATGGCATCTAAAATACCACCGACAGAAATGGTAGGTTCGTCGGTTGATTCTAAGAGAATCTGGCTAATCATGGAAGTCGTGGTCGTCTTTCCGTGGGTTCCGGCAACTGTTATAGAACGGGAAAAATTGTCCATTATTTCGCCAAGAAGCTGAGCGCGTGTAAGCATAGGCTTGCTTGATGCCTTTGCAGCTACAAACTCCGGGTTATCTTCTGCGATAGCAGCAGTGTATACGATTAGCTCGATATCTTCGGTGATATTGTCAGCGGATTGAGGATAATGCACTGTGGCACCAAGAGATGAGAGGTGTCTTGTGAGGTCGGATTCCTCTCTGTCCGAGCCGGAGATTGTAAAACCTGCACCAAGCAAAATCTCTGCAAGACCGCTCATGCTGATACCGCCTATTCCAATAAAATGTACATGAATTTTGTTGTTAAAATCGATTTTATACATGATAAACCTTCTTATTAATTATGTATTTAGAATATATCTAAAATTCCACCAACTACGATACCACAAATAATGTCATATTCAAGAGGTTAAACAATTGAAAGTGTGTAGAAAATAGTTTAATTGGTGATAATGACGGTTAATTGTCAAACATTAGGAGGATACTTGGTAAAAAATTATGAATATTATTGCGCGTAAAAAGTGACTTTGCTATACTAAATTTATAGTATTGAGGTGTGTTAGGGGGTATTTGGCTACGCATCTCTAAATGACACCACGAGAAAGGCAGATGATAGGGATGATTAGAAAAGAAATGATAGCCATGCTTTTAGCAGGCGGTCAAGGCAGCAGATTAGGGGTTTTGACATCTGATGTTGCAAAGCCAGCTGTATCTTTCGGAGGAAAGTATCGCATTATTGACTTTCCTTTGTCGAATTGTATCAATTCAGGAATTGATACTGTCGGTGTGCTTACTCAGTACCAGCCACTCGTTCTTAATTCACATATCGGTATAGGTATACCTTGGGATTTGGACAGAAATAATGGCGGTGTAACAGTTTTGCCACCGTATGAAAAGAGTGACACCAGTGAGTGGTACTCAGGTACAGCGAATGCGATTTACCAGAATTTAAAGTACATGGAAAGTTATAATCCTGAATATGTACTTATTCTTTCGGGTGATCACATTTACAAGATGGATTATGAGGCTATGCTTGATTTCCATAAGGCAAAGGGAGCTGATGTAACAATCGCAGTTATTCCGGTGCCGATTGAGGAAGCATCTCGTTTTGGCGTAGTTATAGCTGATGATGAGAAGCGTATTAGTGAGTTTGAGGAGAAACCTCCAAAGCCACGTAGCAATTTAGCTTCAATGGGTATTTATATCTTTTCTTGGAAGGCACTAAAAGAGTCCCTTTTAGCATTAAAGGATCAAAGTAATTGTGATTTTGGAAAGCATATTATTCCATACCTTCACGAGAAGGGTTCACCAATGTTTGCTTATGAGTTCAATAGCTACTGGAAGGATGTAGGAACTCTTGGCTCGTATTGGGAAGCTAATATGGAGCTTATAGATCTTATACCGGAGTTCAATTTATATGAGGAATTCTGGAAGATATACACTAATCAAAATATTATTGAGCCGCAATTTGTCGCCGGCTCAGCGGTTGTTGAAAAGGCGATAGTGGGTGCGGGTGCTCAGATATACGGAGAGGTTTATAATTCTGTATTAGGAGCCGGAGTAGTAATAGAAGAAGGCGCAATTATCCGGGATTCTATTATTATGGAGAGTGCACATATCGGCAAGAATTGCGTGCTGGACAAATCGATTGTTGCTGAGAATACGGTAATAGGAGATAACACCAAGATAGGCCAGGGTGAAGAGGCAGAAAGTCAGTTAAATGCAAGTATATATGCATTTGGTTTGGCGGTAATCGGTGAGAATTCTACTATACCGGCAAACGTTACTATTGGAAAAAATACAGCTATCAAGGGCGAGACTAGCGAAGAGGATTATCCTGACGGACAGTTAGCTAGTGGCGGCTATATTATCAAGGCAGGTGATCGAGAATGAAGGCATTAGGAATAATTCTAGCAGGTGGAAATAACGTAAGAATGCAAAACCTTACCGACAAGCGAGCAATAGCCGCAATGCCGGTGGCGGGCAGCTATAGATGCATTGATTTTGTTCTTAGTAATATGACAAATTCACATATTCAGACGGTGGCAGTGCTCTCTCAGTATAATGCCAGGTCATTGAATGAGCATCTTAATTCAGCTAAATGGTGGAATTTTGGTAGAAAGCAGGGAGGTTTATTCTTGTTTACGCCTACTGTAACCACTAATAACAGCTGGTGGTATAGAGGCACGGCAGACGCTGTATGGCAGAATATTGATTTTCTCAAGAAAAGACATGAACCATACGTAATTATTGCGAGTGGTGATTGCGTGTACAAGTTGGATTTTAATAAGGTTTTGGATTACCATATTGAAAAGCAGGCTGACATCACAGTTGTATGCGCAAAGCTTCCTGAGGGAGATGATATCAGCAGGTACGGCGTGGTTGAAATGGACAGAGATGGCCGAATCACAGATTTTGAAGAGAAACCAATGGTTGCAAGGTCGGACATGGTTTCGGCCGGAATATATATCATGCGACGCAGAGCACTAATTGATTTATTAGAGGAGTGTAATCGCGAGGGCAGATATAATTTTGTAACCGACATTCTTATCAGATATAAGAATCTTAAGCGAATATATGGATATAGAATGAATGGTTATTGGGCGAATATCGCAGATGTAGATAGTTACTTCAACGCGAATATGGATTTTTTGAGGAAGGATGTTAGAGACAAATTCTTCCATGAGGAGCCCGGTGTATATTCCAAAACTCACGATCTTCCACCGGCAAAATTTAATACAGGTTCAAATGTGAAAAATTCACTTATTGCCGGAGGATGTATAATTAATAGTACCGTAGAAAATTCGGTGCTGTTCAAGAAAGCATTTGTAGGTAACAACTCAGTTGTTAAAAACTGTGTTATATTAAATGGAGCATATATTGGAGACAACGTGCATGTAGAGAATTGCATTGTTGAAAGCCACGAAACATTGCTCAGCGGATCCACATATATTGGGGAAGATGGTATCCGTATTATTACAGGAAACAAGAATCGTTTTGACATGCCAGTAGGGGAGGTATAAAAACAATGCAGATTACAGACATCAGAATTCGAAAGATCGAGAAGGAAGGCAAGATGAAGGCCGTTGTTTCAGTTACAATCGATGAGGAGTTTGTAGTTCATGACATCAAGATTATTGAAGGAGATAAGGGACTTTTTATCGCAATGCCATCTAGAAGAGGTTCAGAGGGCGGATACAAGGATATAGCACATCCTATTCGTTCTACAACCAGAGAGCAGATGCAGAGCATGATATTGGAGAAGTATAAGCAGGAGTTCCCAGAGTAGTATTTTTATGTTTTTAATTGTAGGTCTAGGTAATCCCGGAGCAAAATATGACGGGACCAGGCATAATGTTGGATTTGAGGTTATTGATGCGCTTTCCGATAAGTATGGTATAGCTGTAAAGCACAAGGAACACAAAGGCCTTGTAGGGAAAGGAATGATAGCTGACAAAAAGGCATTGCTTGTGAAGCCTCAGACATTTATGAACCTTAGTGGTGAGAGCGTCTTTGAATTAACGGAATATTATGATGTTGATCCTGAGACAGAGCTTATTGTTATATCTGACGATGTATCTTTATCTACCGGTAATATCCGAGTTAGGAAAAAAGGCAGTGCAGGTGGACATAATGGCCTCAAAAGTATAATCGGATTGTTGGATACCAATGTTTTTCCTCGGGTAAGAGTTGGTGTTGGGGAATGTACTGACGGTGACATGGTTGCACATGTTCTTGGAAGATATGATTCTGAGGACAGAGAGCGTGTAGATAAATCACTTGAAAAAGCTGTTGGTGCAATAGAATTAATACTTTCCGGCGATATTGAGCAGGCTATGAATAAATACAACGTCAAAGAAAAACTGGATTAGAGATAACGCCTGTACATAGAATGCAGGCGTTATTTTTGTTTACAATTAGAGCCGTAATCGTTATACTTTGTAAGGAAATAAGGTTTTTATTTAACCCAAACGGTCTAGTTTTTAATGGAGAGATTAATGGAAGAAAAAAATCAGGTAATCAATGCAAAAATGTTTGGTGGATTCGAGATTTCCTATAATGGAAAGTCATTTAGCATTGAGCGAAATACAGTTACGAAGGTTAATCAATTAATCCAGATGCTCATGTATTATCGAGGTGGTATCGAAAGAAATAAAATTATAGAGAATCTTTTTGGCGGTGATGTAATCGCTGATCCGTCAAACAGTCTTAGAGCATTGGTGTTCAGAGTCAGAAGGACATTGCCGAAGTATGATATCCCGGCCAGCGAGGATTATATTGTTATAAAGCGTGGTATGTATTCTTGGAGCCAGGCGTTTGAGATTCGTTGTGATGCTTCGGAATTTGAGAAATATTATAAAGAGGCTATAGAGGCAGAGAACGACAAGGGCAAGCGTCTGGAATATTTTGAAAAGGCATTTGAAATCTATGAGGGAGATTTTCTTCCTGAGCTTGGCGGTGAGGAATGGGCTATTACCATTCAGGTTCGCATGCGCAAGATTTTCAATCAGATTGCAAGAGAGCTTTGTGATACCTACACGAAGTCAGGAGATTTCAATAAGGTATACGAGCTTGCTACAAAGGCGGCCCGTATTTATCCATATGATGATTGGCAGTATTATCAGATGAAGGCTCTTATTGAGGGAGGCAATCCTCAGGAGGCCATGAGATTATACGAGGATACAGAAGCTGAGATGTATGCATCACTTGGAGTGTCTGTTTCTCCACGTATGAGCTCTATGCTTGACAGATTGGCTGATATTACTAATTCTACAGATAGAATTGGCAAGGTGCAGCAGAATCTCGAGAGTGAGATGGGAGATATTGAGGGAGCTTTTTGCTGCGCATATCCTGTATTCGTTGAGACATACAGATATATCAAGAGAGTTATTAGGCGTTCCGGTCAGGCGGCTTGGCTGATGCTTTGCACACTTACTGATGGCAAGGGGGTTGCATTGGAGCAGTCAGACAGGCTTAATACTCTTACAGAGGAGCTCGCAGAGGCGATACGTGTATCCGCTAGGGGTGGAGATATGTTTGCCAGATATAGTAATAATCAGTTTGTGGTATTGCTTTTAGGAATTAGCCAGGAGGATTGTAGTATAGTTGAGGCTCGAATCAACGAGAATATGAGCAAGGAATCAAGAAAGAGATATATTAAATACACAATTGCGCCTGTTAATTTGGCTAGTGCCGGAACAGATTTTGATACTGCAGAGTTACAAGATATTGTTAGAGGAAAATAATAATGGGATTGATGGGTCGAATGAATCGCATGCCGGATAGTGTTTGTGTATGCGTAGATGGTGATTTTTCCGGGAGATTATATCATTGCTATAATAGCAGTCCTGTAAAGTTTTATGATATACCGGATTTATTTTATATTTTAGAGAAGGTCATGGAAGAGGTCGACTATCCTGAGCGCAAGACTAAACCAAGAAGCTTCAAAAAGACTAATAGAAGAGAAATTAATTTAGGAATTAATTTAGACAACAAGATATGTGAGCCTGTTGACTTATTAGCAAATGACGGGAAGCTTGCAACATTTATAGTTACTGTTTTGACCAGAGAGTATTCAAATATTCAGGGGAGCATTTATATTAAAAGGACTGATGTCAATGAAAGCTTTAATAGCGACAAGGAACTGTTAGAGCTTATCAATAAGGAAATATCTGATTAATAGGATTTTATAAAGTTGTGAAAAAAGTTTGTAGGGAAGACATTGTCTTCCCTATTTTGTTATAATAAAGGGGATAGAGAGCTGGATTTCTTGATAGGGAATGTTCTGATTTAACAGAAATGCTTTATTTTGAATAGGCTCTATAAGTTTATTAAATGCTAAAAATAACGGAAATTCTTAGAATTCTTAGAAGTTTTATTGGAGGGCACAGGTGAAGCGAATCAATTTTTTGCTTTCACTGATTGTGCTGAGTGTTGGACTCGTTTCCTGTGGTGATAATGAGATTACCACAACCTCTACAACTACTTCAACAAATAGTGATTCTAACGAGGTGGAGGCAAAAGGAACAGGCTTAAGAGATAATTCAATAAAGGTGTTGACACCCGAGGCTTCGGGTGAGACGGTGTATTCAAATGATGATGTATCTATTGATGCAAGTAATGCAACAGAAGGTTATATTATGGTTGCATACACGGGGGATGCATCAAAGGTAAGGATGCTTATCGATACACCTGCGGGGAACCAATATAATTATCTGATGAGCCTGGATGGTGAATATGATGTCTACCCTCTCACGGAGGGAAGCGGTACCTACAAAGTTGGCGTCTATGAAAATTTGCATGATGACCAATATGTGGCAGCTTTTACTCAGTCAATCAGCGTTACTCTCAAAGATGAATATAGTATGTACCTGTATCCAAATGCCTATGTGGACTTTGATGCCAGTTCAAAAGCAGTAGCAAAGGGCAAGGAATTGGCGGCAAATTGTGATACGGATTTGGATGTGATAACAAATGTTTATCATTACATCACAAAAAATGTCACTTATGATTACGATAAGGCGGAGACGGTACAATCAGGTTATATACCAGATGTGGATGATACGCTTGCTACAGGCACAGGGATATGTTTTGATTATGCATCTCTGATGGGTGCAATGCTTAGATCACAGGGGATACCGACAAGGCTTGAGATAGGATATGCCGGCACGGAATATCATGCCTGGGTTTCGGTCTATACTGAAGATACAGGTTGGATTGACAATATAATTCAATTCGATGGAAAGAATTGGGAGTTGATGGATCCGACACTGGGCTCTTATGCCAGCGATAAAACAGTAAAAGAAAAATTAGAATCAGATTCATATTATCAATTGAAATACAAATACTAAGAGAGGTTTTGTATGAGCAAAGGGAATAGAAAGCAGCTTACAGCAGAAGAATTATATGCTTTTTCTGATGAGATGGGAATGATGATATCCAGTGGAGTCTCTTCAATTCAGGCAATCACAATGATGCTTGATGAGTCTCAGGGTGGCGAGGAGAAGGAACTCCTTACTGAAATGGAACAGGTGGTATCGGAAACTGGTTCATTATCACGAGCAATTGATGAATCCGGTGTCTTCCCGGATTATTTTGTAGAGATGGCTAATATGGGTGAGATGACAGGCAAGATGGATTCGGTTTTGGTAAATCTCGCAAAGCATTATGCTCGCGAGATGGCAATAAGTAATGCGATTCGCAGTGCTGTTACATATCCTCTTATGATGGTTGTAATGATGCTCGTAATTATAATTGTCCTTGTAACAGAAATAATGCCGGTATTTGATAGGGTTTTTAAACAATTAGGTGGAACTATGGATGGTCTTTCGGCAGGATTTTTAGCTTTAGGAACATTCATGAAAAATCGTTCAATAATCTTTCTGTTGATTCTGTTAGCAATTGCAATATATTTAATAGTAATAAATAAAACTGAATGGGGTAAAAACCACAGAAATAACATCTTGTACAAGAGTCGAAGATTTAAGTCCATTCATTCAAAGATCGCTACAAGTAGATTTGCATCGGCTATGGCGATGACGCTTTCCAGCGGAATGGATGTTTTACAGGCGCTAGAAGTCAGTGGTCATATTGTAGATGCGCCCGATTTCGAGAACAAGGTTGAAAAGTGTAAGGATTCGTTTGCTGAAACCATGGATATTGGAAAGGCATTTTCATTATCTGGAATTTTTGGCGGTCTTTATGGAAGAATGGCGATATTAGGCGCAAAGACCGGAAATATGGAAACTGTGCTGGAGAAGGTTGCTGAAACATATCAAGAAGAAGCGGACGATGAGATAAATGATTTGATAGCCATAGTTGAGCCGACTCTTGTAATTATATTATCGATTATTGTAGGAATAATTCTGTTGTCGGTAATGTTGCCGCTTTTGAATATCATGTCGGGGATGATTTAATATGTCAAAAACAAGATTTGGAAGCCTAGATGGTATACATGAGATAAAAAAGAAAAATGTCTTTTCTACAACTTTGATTTCTGCACTGATGTTTTTGGCTATTTTTGTATGTTTTTTGTTTGTGGTATCTAAGGCATCTGCCGGATCTGTGGATGAGCAGAGAAAGGTTCTTGAGGATGCTATAGACAGGGCTGTGATACAGTGCTACATAACCGAGGGAAGCTATCCTGAGAGTTTTGAATATCTTCAGGAAAATTACGGAATTATTTATGATGATGATCTGTTCAGAGTTGATTATGTCATCTATGGCTCAAATATGAAGCCGGATATAACGATTATAGAACTTGATCAGTAGGCATATTAATAGGGGAAAACATGAGCAATACGAGATTAAAAAAACATAATATTGATATCATGTTTCTTATGATACTGTTTCTGATATTCACATTTTCTGCTGTGAGTGTTCTTTTGATGGCTGTAAATTCATACCGCTCTGTGGTGAATGCGAATGAGGAAGGGAGCAATGCAAGGGCTGCAATGGCATATATCAAGGAAGTGGTTCGTAAAAACGATGATACGGGTGTGATTGCAATCTCGAATATTGATGGTGTGAATTGTCTTGAAATAAGACAGGATGGATATAGTAGTTATATTTATGCATATGATGGCTATTTAATGGAACTTACGGCAAAGGACACTGCCGGAGCAACAGTAGATTTTGGGGATAAAATAATAAAGGTCAATTCCTTTGATATAAGCTGGATAGATGATTATAGAACCTTATTAGTAGAAATTGAAGATGCCAGTGGTAATATGCACGAGGTTGATATCTCCGTAAAATCAGGAGGTGTCAAATGATGAATAGACGAAATAATGGATCAAGAATTTTTATGACTGAGCTGATGTTTGCAATATTTTTCTTTATTGTAATAGCTGCCGTTTGTATACAGTGTTTTGCTCAATCATATATAAAAAGCCACGAGGCAAATAATCTTACAGAAGCTGTTGGAATTACGAGTAATGCAGCAGAATTATACCTTTCGTCGAATTTAAATGATGATTTTACTTTTTATTATGATGCCGACTGGAACAGGGTTGAGGATGAAGGAAAGTATAAGTTGACAGGAATAATTACGAATGCCGGTGATGACGGCGTAGAATCCATAAGCTTGAGAGTATCTAGAATGGATGATGAAACAGAAATTTATTCGCTTGTTGTAGAAAAGGCAGAAAATAAATGAAAGAAAAATCAAAAAACAGATCAATTATAAATATTGGAACGTCTCTAATGGTGGTTATTCTTATCGGACTTTCATTTGCTGTTATTGCGGCACTTGCTATATCTTCAAGCCAGAATAATTATAATCTCAGCAAAAAACTTGCAGATCATACAACTGAGTATTACGAGGCGAGCAATAGGGCATATGAAATAATCGCTGAGAATAATTGGGAGGATCAGGATTTTACGGTAGATATTGATGAAAATCAGGTCCTTTCAGTTAGGGTAGAAAATGGTGAAATCGTATGCTTTAAAGTAGAAAATACAGGAGATTGGGAGGCTGACAGCAGCCAACCAGTTATCACAATACAATAATTTTGGAACGCTTTGGGAGGAAAATAATGGTAGACATTGTAAGTTATTTGACGGATGCGGTGAAAAAATACAAAGCAAGTGATGTCTTTATAGTTACAGGACGTGAGGTTTCATTTCGTGTAAATGATATGGTTATGACCAGATCAGAATTAGAAGAGAAAGAGGAAATAAAATCCGAAAAGGACGATGGACCGGTTATGCCTGCGGCTGCCGAGGAACTTGTTGAGCAGATATATGAGCTTGCACATCGAGACATTAGTAAGTTCAAGGAGAATGGTGATGATGATTTTTCGTTTGCAATTAAGGATGTCTCCAGATTTCGTGTAAATGCCTTTAAACAAAGGGGAACGTACGCTGCAGTAGTTAGAATTATTACTTTTACCTTGCCGGATTATAAGACTCTCGGTATTCCGGAATCAGTTATTAGATTGGCAGATGAATCTAAGGGACTTGTACTTGTTACAGGACCGGCAGGTAGCGGTAAATCTACGACCTTATCATGTATAGTTGATAGAATAAATAAGAATTATAATAAGCATATTATAACCTTAGAGGATCCGGTGGAATACTTGCATAGACATGGAAAATCCATTGTCTCTCAAAGAGAAATTCATCTTGATACGGAAAATTATGTTACGGCACTTAGGGCATCATTGCGACAAAGTCCGGATGTTATCCTTTTAGGAGAGATGCGAGATGCAGAGACAATTTCTGTGGCAATGACAGCAGCTGAGACCGGACATTTGATTCTGTCAACGCTTCACACTATTGGAGCAGCTAATACAATTGATAGAATCATAGATGTATTTCCGTCTGAACAGCAGCACCAGATTGCATTACAATTATCAATGGTAATCAAAGCGGTAGTTTCGCAGCAGTTAGTTCCGGCAGTAGATGGCTCATTGGTTCCAGCCTTTGAGGTAATGACAGTTACACCTGCTATTAGAAATATGATAAGAGAAAATAAAGTACCTCAGATTGAAGGTGTTATATATTCCAGCGATACAGAAGATATGGTTTCGATGGATAATAGTCTTTTCAAATTGGCAAAACAGGGTATAATATCCAAGGAAACAGCTATGGAGTTTGCTGTGAACGCAGAAATGTTAGGAAGAAGATTAGGAGTATAATAATGGATAGTTTTAAACCCATGTTGTTTACTTGCATGAAGAAATACAGCAAGGAACAATTTGTCAAAGACGTAGTTTCCGGTATCATTGTGGCAATCATCGCATTGCCACTTTCTATTGCACTGGCACTTGCATCAGGAGTTGGACCGGAGCCGGGACTTTACACGGCTATAGTAGCCGGATTTCTCATTTCATTCTTTGGAGGAAGCACGGTCCAAATCGCCGGCCCTACAGCAGCTTTTGCCACAATTGTTGCAGGTATTATTGCAACAGATGGTATGGATGGTCTGATTGTTGCTACGATTATGGCCGGTATAATTCTTATAGTTCTGGGAATAGTTAGAGCAGGCGCTCTGATTAAATTCATCCCATATACCATTACAACAGGTTTTACCGCAGGTATAGCGGTTACTATTTTAATCGGACAATTTAAAGACTTTTTTGGAGTTACATATATGAATGGTGAGACACCAATAGACTCCATGGAAAAGTTAAAGGCATTCTTTGTTAATATCAATACCTTTAATTGGCAGGCAATGATGGTTGGTCTGATTTGTCTTCTTGTATTGATTTTCTGGCCTAAAATTAGCGCCAAGATTCCGGGCTCGATTGTGGCAATATTGGTAGGAATCGGTCTTGTAAAAGGGCTGGGTTTAAATGTAAAAACTATTGGTGATTTATATGAATTGAGCGGGAAATTACCAAGTATTTCAGTTCCCGGATTGTCGCTTAGCATAATTAGAAAAGAATTACCAAATGCATTTACAATAGCAATACTTGCTGCAATAGAATCGCTTCTATCAGCAGTTGTAGCTGATGGAATGGTAAATAGCAAGCATAAATCCAATCAGGAGCTTATAGCACAGGGTATAGGAAATATTGGGTCTGTATTATTTGGCGGTATTCCTGCAACAGGCGCGATAGCTCGTACTGCCGCAAATATCAAAAATGGCGGAAGAACTCCAATTGCCGGTATGGTGCATTCAATTACGCTAGTACTTATTTTGGTTGTACTTATGCCATACGCTGCCTTGATTCCGATGCCATGTATAGCTGCAATTCTGTTTCAGGTAGCATACAACATGTGTCAGTGGAGACCGTTTGTCAGATTGGTTAAATACGCACCCAAGTCTGATATCATAGTTCTCGTATTGACATTCATTCTTACGATAGTATTTGATTTGGTAATCGCAATTGAATGGGGAATGATTGTTGCATGTATTCTCTTTATTAAGAGAATGAGCGAGGAGACACATGTCAGTGGTTGGACCTACAAGGGAGATGACGAGGAATTCGTTGATGACTTACGACCGGTTGCAAAGGAAATCAGAGTATTTGAAATAACAGGTCCGCTTTTCTTTGGAGTATCTGATATCCTGGCAGAGACCATTGATGTAAAGGATTACACAAAAGTTTTGGTAATACGAATGCGTTCGGTTCCCGCTATTGATGTAACAGCATTGCGCTCCTTGAAGGACTTGGTTGTAAGGGCCAAAAGAAAGGGTGTAGTTGTCGTATTTTCGCATGTAAATGAACAGCCTAAAAAGATGATGGAAAAGGCCGATTTTATAAACGAGGTTGGATATGATAATTTCCAACCGAATATAGACAGGGCGTTAGATAGAGCCGAAGAAATACTGAAGTTAGAGTAGTTATTATAACAAGAATTAATTATTATGAAATCATTTTTAGAACCATTTGAATCACTCGTTGATGTTGAGTCTCTGCGAGAGGCTCTTCATCGCTATGGAAAAATATACGATATAACAGGGTGCGCTGATAAGGCGCACCTTATTTTTGGTATAGGACATGATGTTAAGTATAAAATCATAATTACCTCAGATGAGTTGAAAGCTCGGGAATTATATGAGGAATACAGATTTTTTGAAAATGATTGCGTCTATTTTCCGGCAAAAGATTTTCTCTTTTATCAGTCGGATATAAGAGGAAATGCTCTTACTCGAGAAAGAATGCGTGCAATAGAAGCGGTGCTTGGTAATAGTAGTTGTACTGTAATAACTACGATTGATGCATTGATGAACAAATTGCCGGCAAAAGAGTATTTTGAGGAAGGGGTAATCAATCTTAGTGACGTTGATACGGTTGATCTTGAGGATTTTCGAAGGCGATTGGTTGCTATGGGATATGAATCAGTTGGTACCTGTGAGCACCCGGGAGAGTTCGCAGTCCGAGGGGGAATTATAGATGTATATCCTCTTACTGCAGATTTGCCGGTAAGAATAGAATTGTGGGGTGATGAGGTAGATAGTATTCGCAATTATGACCCGTCAAATCAAAAATCTATCGAAAATATAAATTCTGTTTTAATTTTTCCCGCAGTGGAGCTTATTCTCACAAAGGATGAGATAGAAGCCGGTCTACAAAAGATTGAGGCGGAAAGAGATGAGCGCTACGAAGCATATCGATCTGAGATGAAGACAGAGGAAGCGTATCATCTCAAAACCTATGCAGATAGAGTTGTCGAGGAAACGCGAGAATGGGGATTGAGTCAGGAACTGGAGACTAATCTTACGTATTTTTGTGATAATCTAGGCTCACTTATCGATTTTTTGCCTAGGGATGCATATGTATTTGTGGATGAGATTCAAAAGGTAATTTCAAAGGGTGAAATAACATCGGAGGAATTTTCTGATGCGATGACCAGAAGAGTAGAGCAAGGGTATATGCTGCGAGGGCAGATGGATATGCTCTATTCACTTGAAGAAATTTTTGCAAAAATTCAGAGTCATCCTACAACCCTTATGTCTGTACTTGATGCAAAAAATAAATTATTAAAATCTGCGGGACATTTTAGCATAGCAGTTCAAGGAGTAAAAAGTGATTAGAAAACAATCTATATGCATAGTCATTTCTGTAATTTCTGAATTATAATATAATCTTATGTTTTACACCTCGATAGAGAAATAAAATTTAATATGTGTTATCATAATAGATAATTTGAGAGTGAATCGACATTATTTTTTCTGAGGAAAATCAAAAACCTATAGAATTGGGAGGTAATTATGAGTAAAGTATTGGTGTTTTTTGCAGAGGGATTCGAGGAAATCGAGGCATTGACTGTTGTTGATGTGTTGAGACGTGCTGATGTGGATACAGTTATGGTTTCAGTTACGGGCAATAAAAGAGTGCCTGGTTCTCATGGCATAGCAGTAGGATGCGACAAACTAATCGAGACAATTAATTTTGATAATGCCGATATGATTGTATTGCCGGGCGGTATGCCGGGTACACTCAATTTGGAGTTGTGTGAGCAGCTTATGGACCAGGTGCAGGGTTTTGCCGTATCAAAGAAGTATCTTGCTGCAATATGTGCAGCACCTACAGTATTAGGTAGAGCCGGTATTTTAAAAGGGAAAACGGCAACCTGTTATCCGGGAATGGAGAAGGATCTTATAGGAGCTAATCTAAGTACAGAAAGTGTATGTCATGACGGAAATATAATCACCAGTAGAGGACTAGGAACTGCTATAGATTTTTCGTTGGAAATCATAAGGACACTTCTTGGAGATGATGCTGCTTCTGATATGGCAGAAAAGATTGTATATCAGAAATAATTTTATAAACAATATGAATGGAGATATAAGTATGAAGATTGGAATAATCGGGGCTATGCAAATCGAAATTGAGAATTTAAAGCCCTCTATCACAGATCAGGCCACAGAAAAGATTAGCGGTGTAGAATTTTTGACCGGCAAAATCGATGGAGTAGAGGTGGTGGCCGCTGTCAGTGGAATAGGAAAGGTTTTTGCTGCAATCTGTACAGAGATTATGGCATTACACTTTGGTGTTGACCATGTTATTAATATCGGAGTTGCAGGTTCGCTTGTGCCTACACTTAGGGTACTAGATGTTGCTGTTGCTGAGTCGGCCGTTCAGCATGACATGAATACAACAGCAATCGGTGATCCTCAGGGATTAATATCAGGTATTAACATTATTAATTTCGAGGCTGATGACGATTTGCGTACAGCAGTTACTGATGTCCTTGGAGCCAAGGGCATAAATTACGAGACAGGTGTTATTGCATCTGGAGACTTATTTGTAGATACCAATAAGCAGCGCGAGACTATCCGAAAGAGATTTGATGCAATTGCCGCTGACATGGAGGGGGCCAGCATCGCTCAGACCTGCTATATTAATAAGATACCATTTACGCTGATTCGATCAATTTCTGATGCAGACGGAAGTGCAATGGATTATAATACATTTGCCGGCAAGGCAGCAGAGCAGTCAATCGCGATCGTTCTTGAGGTCATCAAAAAAATAAAATAAATGAAGTTGAATTTCTGCAAAGATGGCATTGGCTATTTGTAGGAATTCTGCGACTAACAGCAGTAGAGAGGAGTATAGAGGTGGAGCTAATACCAAGTTTTTCAGTAGACCACACCAAGATTGTACCCGGAATATTTACAAGTAGGGTAGATGTAGTAGGTGATTACAAAATTACCACATATGATATCAGAGTTACAAAGCCAAATGAGGAGCCGGCCGTAGAGGTTGCGGCAATGCATTCATTGGAGCACTTGATAGCTACATATCTGAGAAATAATTCAGAATGGAAGGATGAGGTAATATATTGGGGTCCTATGGGATGCCTCACAGGATTTTATCTTATTCTAAAGGGCAATAGAGCACCTAAAGAGATACATGAATTACTTCTAAATGCATTCAGATCTGTTGATAGTGCGGATACTGTTCCGGGCACAACAGCAGAGAATTGTGGCAATTATCTTTTGCACAATCTTCCAATGGCTAAATGGTATGCTGCAAAATTTGCGGATTATCTTGAGACAAACAAGGATAATGATGCTATTTTTGAATATCCTAGAACAGAACGATTGGTGTCTGAGGATGGACGAGAATTCTTTGATTCATAATCAGAAGTATTTTTTGCGAGAAATAATTTATTCGCAATTAGCTGTAGACAAATGAGTCAATAAAATGTAGTATTAATAAAAACAAATGCAGAGTAGACTTTAAAGCGTTAAGTGCCTCTTGTACAGGGAGTTGACAGGAGGACGAAGGATTTATCCGCGGTTTTAGAGTCGCATCCCGCTGCTACATAGATGATGTATATATACACCTTCATTGTAGACAAAAGGAACTGCAAAGGAGGTGTATTTTTATGAACAAATTACGAAACACAAAAATATTGACAGGAGCCGCAATGCTGATAGCACTTGGAATAATATTGGGATTTTTCAAGGTTCCAATAAACCAGCTGATTGAGATTAGATTTGGTTTTTTGCCAATAGAGATGGCAGGTATGCTATTTGGACCGGCTATAGCAGGAGTAGTGGGAGCGCTTACTGATATAGGTGGTTTCATTGTCAAACCTACCGGCCCGTATTTTCCGGGATTTACTTTCAGTAGTATAGTTGGCGGTATCATATTTGGACTCATGCTCAAAGGCAAGAAGATTACTTTTTTGCGAGTGTTGATAACTCAGATACTGTATACGGTTATTGTATGTATCATTTTGAATAGTTATTGGTTGGATTTACTTTATTATCAAAATGGTTTTCTTGTTACAGTAATAGCCAGACTCCCCAAGGAAATAATTATGATTCCGATTATGACAGTTATGTTTTATTCATTAGTAAAAGTTTTTAGTCGGGTTCGATTGGAAGAATACGCTAAATAGTCATTAGTTTATAATAGTCAGGTTGACATACCTAACCGGAAATTTTAAAATTGAAATGTTTAGAGTATGCGCTAAATTCAGAGAGTATTGCTATTTCAGGTGTGCTCTGAAAGGTTAATATTAAAGTAACAAGGAGATATGATTATGTATAATGACGATTATAAGCGTTGGCTTGCAGCTGATTTGGATGATCCGGATTTAAAGCCTGAGCTTGTAAAAATTGAGGGAAATGAGGATGAGATTAAGGACAGATTTGCCGTATCTCTTGCCTTTGGAACAGCCGGTTTGCGTGGAGTTCTCGGTGCCGGAACAAATAGAATGAATACCTATGTTGTTCGTCAGGCTACTCAGGGTCTTGCAAATTGGGTTAAGACACAGGGCGGTAATCAGACAGTTGCTATAAGCTATGATAGCCGTCTCAAGAGTGATGTTTTTGCCAAGGCGGCCGCAGGTGTTCTTGCCGCAAATGGCATCAATGTTCGCATTTATGATGCACTAATGCCTGTTCCGGCTCTTTCTTTTGCAACCAGATATTACAAGTGTAACGCAGGAATAATGGTTACAGCATCTCATAATCCTGCTAAATACAATGGATATAAGGCATATGGACCTGATGGATGTCAGATGACAGATGATGCAGCAGCTATTGTTTATGCTGAGATTCAAAAGACTGATGTCCTTACAGGAGCTAGGGTTATCTCATTTGCTGAGGGAGTAGAGAAGGGACTTATCAAATTCGTTGGTGATGATTGCAAGGATGCTTTTTATGCTGCAATCGAGGATAGACAGGTTCGTCCGGGTCTTTGCAAGACAGCTGGACTCAAGTTAGTGTATAGTCCACTTAATGGTACAGGTCTTATACCTGTTACTCGAGTGCTTAATGATATTGGTATTACAGATATCACAATTGTACCTGAGCAGGAATATCCTAATGGATACTTTACAACATGCAGCTATCCAAATCCTGAGATTTTTGAAGCGTTGGAATTGGGTCTTGAACTTGCAAAAAAGGAAGGCGCAGACCTTATGCTTGCAACCGATCCTGATGCGGACAGAGTGGGTATTGCTATGAAGTGTCCAGATGGAAGCTACGAGCTAGTATCAGGCAATGAGGTAGGTGTACTTCTTTTAGATTATATTGCTGCTGGTCGCATCGAAAAGGGTACAATGCCAAAGGATGCTGTAGCAGTTAAATCAATTGTTTCAACGCCGCTTGCTGATGCAGTGGCAGAGCATTATGGCGTAGAGATGCGCTCAGTTCTCACAGGTTTCAAGTGGATAGGTGATCAGATAGCAGGACTTGAGGCTGCAGGTCAGGTAGATAGATTTATATTTGGATTTGAGGAGTCTTATGGTTATCTCGCAGGTCCTTATGTTCGTGATAAGGATGCAGTTATAGGATCAATGCTTATTTGTGAGATGGCTGCTTATTATCGCAGCATTGGCAGCTCTTTAAAGCAGCGACTTGAGGAGATTTATGCTGAGTATGGCAGATACCTCAACAAGGTTGATTCATTTGAGTTCCCTGGACTTTCAGGCATGGATACAATGGCTGGCATTATGACTTCTCTTCGAGAGAATCCACCAGCTGATTTTGCAGGAATTAAAATCACTAAGGTAACAGATTACAAGAACACAGCTGAGACAGGTCTTCCATCTGCAAATGTTCTTATCTATGCGCTTGAGAATGGATGCACAGTTGTAGTACGTCCTTCAGGAACAGAGCCAAAGATCAAGACATACTTTACTACAAAGGGCAAGGATCTGGCAGAGGCACAGGCTATGAAGGACAAATTAGCTGATGCATTAAAGCCACTGTTTGCATAATCTTATAGGAATAATATTAGATTTTAACAAGAAAAATCCCCTATATCAGAGATGGTATAGGGGATTTTTGATTTCCTAATTTGATAATACATTAATGACCCGCTGGGCGGTGGTGAAGGCCTCGTAATCATAGCGCTCAACAGCTTCAATTACAATGATATCAGCATCTTTGATATCGGAGTGTATTTCGCTCATGTAGTCTCTGTGACAAAATGTGCAGGAGGTGAAATCAGCAGACAAATAGGCTTCCATATTTACTCTAAAACTATCTCCAATAAGACATAATTTACGGTCATTTACACCATTGCTTGTTGTGTGGATTATCATAGCCTCAGGATCATCAAGACCTGTTACTGCAATATCAGGCCGGTAGGCAACAGAGCATTCTGTATCATCATGAGTAACCTGCGAATCCGGTATGCCCATATATGTGTATAGCTCATATTTGTCAGCATCCTGAGTTCCTGTAATCCATTGAGTAGTGTCGGTCTGTTCGAGTCCCATTGCGGCATATAATGCATTGACACCATACAATCCACCCAAGTGATTCCAGTGGGAGTCATATTTGTAATAGGTCTGGTACGAGTTTGTCGAAGCCATCATTTCTGTCAGTGGATATAAGAATGTTGCCGTACTATTTTCCTGCATGTATGCATGTAATCTGGAATCTCTCTTATATGTATCCGAAATTTCTACTGTCGGCATATACTGCGAGTATACCTGGGATTTGTTGGGGGCAATGTATATGTATAAATCTTTGCCCTGCGCGTTGCATATAGACTGCAATTCGTTAAGGGTATTTGCATAATTTGCCATTTGTTCTTCGGAAAGAATATTTGTACCGGTATAACACTCGTATTCGTTTTCGCCATATAGGAAAAGCCAGCCTTCCCTACCAATTATTACATCCTGATATGTGTGCAATGGATAATAATTAGCAGCTTCTGCCTCTGCAGCAGCTTGTGCTGCTGCGGCCTTGGCGGCTTCTTCTCCTTGGATGATTCCTATAACATCAGTTTCTACTTGGGATATAACGGAGTATGCCGTTGCCTCAGTTGATGCTGAATAGAATTTCTGTCCTATAGAATCCACAGCAACCTGATATACGTCATCTATTTTGTCGTTTAATCCTTTGTACCATGAGATAAATGTATATCGAAATGGAATGTGATCATCTATGTATCCGGATATACTTTCACCGCTATTTAATAAATTGCTCCATTCTATCTGCTGTAAATCTCTTTTCTCTGTTTCGACAATAGAGATCTGATTATAGTAATCCTTTGCGATAATTCGCAAAAATCCTCCGCCAATCCACGGAAACACAAGAATTCCAAGAAAAAGCAATATATATATTTTATTTTTTAGATTAGTAAAATTCATTGCGCCTCCGATACTTAGTCATTCTAAAACTGATAATAAATAAATGGATTATAGGTCCCGTTTACAAGGAAAAGGAGACTAATAACCAGTAGTACCATACATACAAACATATTTCCTTTCACGGTCTTTACCGGTAAATGCGCTTGGACGAATCCACCAAATAATCCTGCACAAATGATTGCTATCACACCTATTCCGGATAAATACTGAAGTAAATTAAGGAATTTTATACCACCAATAAACATTCGTGAAATAAATATACCCGCATCCATAATAGTATCAGCTCTAAATACTACCCAAAGCAAAGTAACAACGATAAAAGTGAGTAATCTGCTTAGGTACTTTATAGGATTTTTGGCAAGGATTTCTCCAAACCATACCCTTTCAAAAATTACTAATAGACCGTATGCTACACCCCACACCAGGAAAGTCCAATTGGCTCCATGCCATATTCCTGTTAATAAGAAAACGATAAACACATTTTGGCAGGTTTTCTTGAGTGTAACGCGGCTTCCTCCAAGAGGAATATATACATAATCTCTAAACCATGAGGACAGGGAAATATGCCAGCGACGCCAAAATTCTCTGATAGATTCTGAGCGATAAGGATGGTCGAAATTTTCTTTGAAATCAAATCCAAACATTTTTCCTAATCCTATGGCCATATCTGAATATCCACTGAAATCATAGTAAATCTGGAATGTATAGCAGATAGCACCAAGCCAGGCCGTTGTCGCATCGAGTTTTGATATATCGGAAGACCAAATATTATCAACCATTTCTGCCAGGGTATTTGCTATAAGGACTTTTTTACCCAGACCAAAGCAAAATCTTTTTATTCCATCTACAAATTCCTGAGAGCCGACTACTCTATCGACTAATTGAGTAGATACATCCTTGTAATGGATAATAGGTCCTGCTATCAGTTGCGGAAAGCATGAAATATATAGAGCAAAATATAGCAAATTATTCTGTAACTGAGCATCATCATTATAAATATCAATTACGTATGATAGAGCCTGAAAAGTAAAAAAAGAAATACCAACAGGAAGTACTATCTGAGGTAATCCCAGTGCACCTGTACCGGTCCCGGAAAATATCCCTTGCATTTTTTCACTAAAGGAAAGATTCCCGGCAAAGAATATATTTTCAATTGTAGCAATAAATAAATTGAAATATTTAAAAAAGAACAATGCACCTAAATCGGCAATGATTGCAGTAAATAATCCGATTCTGCGCACAAACAAGCCGTGTCTTTCTCTGACACAAAGGAATCCGGCGGCCCAGTTTATTAGAATAACGAGAGCAATCAGCAATAGATATTTCAAGCCGCCAAATGCATAAAATAATAAACTAAAGGCTAGCAATATATAATTGGATAGCTTGATTCTGAACTCATAATCCCGCTTAAAAAAATGAGGTATACCGTAATATGCCAGCAAGCAAAGCGGGAGAAAAATGGTACAGAATAAAAGTGAACTAAAAACCAAATTATTCTCCCTTGTTTTCTAGAATTAATCTACTGATTGGTTTATTTTTATTGAACCAATTGACAACAATATCGCATATAAACGCACCAATAAATGTAAGTAGTGTACAAGCTACTACCTTCCACCAGAAGTTCAAATCAGGCATAAGCTGCTGAACTAATCTGATGCAATAGAACTGATTGAGGTATATGAGTAGACTCATCTTTCCACACCAGTCAAATATAGTGCAATCAAAGATTTTATGGTATGGATTTACATTTGAAAATGTAAGAATAAGAGCCAGGCACATAATAAAAAGTGTTGGAAAACTATATTTAGGATCACATCCTGAACAAGCATATTTAAATACAAGGATGTATCCAATCGCTTCGCAGAATCCCAAAATAATACTGCCGGCTTTTGAAAAATTAATCTTGTTTAATTGCCTAGTAAGACTGTACGCACTGCATCCTAATGCCATTTCTGCAAGACCTCTGAGAAAGCATTTGTAAAAATGACCGGTCCATCCGTCAATGCCGGCAATACTATTGTATTCGTGTGCCATATATCCCAAAACAAATAAGGCCAATAATGGGCATATTATTTTGACAAAAGTCTCATAGTGCTTGCGTAGAAAATAATAAAATATAAAAGTGACCATGAGCCAAACATCCAAATACCATGTCAGCTTATTCACCCATGTGCTATCAAATCCAAAAACTTGAAGAAAAAATACAGATGCCCACGAATCTATTATGTAATGGTATCTTCCGCTGACGGTACTTTCGAGGAAATAAGCGTTGACTATAATTGTGAGAATCATTGCAAATATGTGATATGGAAAAATATTTTTTATCTTCTTCCACATCATTTGAGCCGTCTCTGTACCTATAAACTCAGTTGATAATTCTCTCTTAGAATAGCATCCTGCAGCAAGCAAATATCCGGAAACAAGAAAGAAAAACTCTACGCCGATATATCCGTGATTAAAAAATAATAATCCGGTGTTTCCAATATGAATATTCCCACTAACAGCAAATCGTTTATGTATATGGAAGAATAGAATAGCCAGTGCAAATAAAAACCTCAGTATTTCCACACGTCCATTTTTCTTTTTATTACTCATAAATCAGTAAAACGCTCCATCCAGATTGATTAAAAATTATGACTTTCTGCGGATAATTAATGAAAACATCCGCAGAAATCTGGCTTCGCCAGACAAGAAATTGCTAAAATGCAATTTCTTGGTATTTACAATTATTGAAAAACTGATGTTTTTCAATAATCTATAGAACAGCAATAAGGCGTTGTGCGATTTGTGCAAATCCCTCGTCGTTTGGGTGTCCTGAGAGGAAAGAGCCTATGGTATAGGTTGTGCCGTCCTCTGTAGTGTAAGTGTCGCCGGCCTGAAGCTGGTATGCGGCTACGCCCTGTATGTCGGCAAGGCTGACATAGGTGCATCCCATTTCGGCAGCGACAGCCTTTTTGGTGCTTATGATGCTGTCATATTTCCAAAAGTTGTCCAGCATGACTATGCGGGCATTTGGATTATAGGTCTTTATGTAGGTAATCATATCCTCCAGGTCTTCCTTGAAATGGCGCTCGTGACCCTTTACATTCTCACCCAATTCGATAACGATAGTTCCGTATTGATAATTTGTGATATAGGGATCCAGGTCATCTAACTCGTTGTTGCGAGTGCTGGAGAATTCCCAGGCTCTCAGGGACATATAGTCGTAGGAAGTGTACCCCTTGGCAGCAACGGTTAAATGTACATAGTCTTTGTCTATGGATGATGCACCGCATCCCCAAAATGCTCCCCACCAATCAGAACTTGGTGGATACATTGTGATTGAATTGCCGATAAAGAGAATATCTTTGGTGGCTGTCGGAAGAGTGACATCACCTGATATTGGAAGAGGAATGTCTACATAATCCTCAGATACATCATCGATGCTGATATATCCGTAATCTCCATTGTATTTTATTTTGTAGTAGTCTGTCTGGTCACATTTTGCAACAATGGTCACTGTCTGGTCCAGACTGAGTGTACCAAGTATCTCGGCAGTATCATTTGGAAGCTCTCGTACATTGGCAGACTGAGCGACATAGTACGTAGCCTCAAAATCCGTGTATGAATATCCATATTCATCCAGGTTATCATCTTCTTCGGATTCTTCCTCAGATGTGGTATCCTCCTCGGCAGCAGCTTCTTGAGCGGCTTCCTCAGCTTCTTGTTGAATACGAGCCTCCTCGGCAGCCTTTTGCTTGTTTTGGTAAACAACAAGGCAACCAAATGCTATACATAGTGCTATTAAAGAAATCCATAGTGTAATTACAATTGTTTTTCTCAAAACATTTCTCCTTACATAGTTATTAATAATAAGTATATCACTTATGTTGACCAAATACCTCGATATCCATATTGAGCTTGCCCTTTTTTGAGAGACCACCCTCGTGGACATAATTAAATTTGCCAAAACCTCTGACTGAGACAGAGTCTCCTTCTGATAGAGTCTTGTCATTGTTTTCTACAATATGACCGTTTACCGAGACTTTTTTTTCTGTAAAATATCCTATGGTGTCTTTGCGTGACATGTTGTAAACCTTTGCAATTACGGCATCTGCACGAGGTGAAGATACCTGTATTGTAATTGATTTAAGGGCTTCTTTTATGTATGTTTCTGGCAAGTTAGAAAAGCTGCAATTGACGGAATTTCTACCAACGGAAACGAGGTTTTTGATAATGTAATCCGAGGTACTTTCGTCTACATAAATATATGCATCCATTTTATCAACAAATATATCACCGAATTTTTTGCGATCAATGCCCAGACTCATAAGAGAACCCAGATAGTCGCGATGTGTATATTCTTTGGCAAATTTTCTGGCCAGGGGTTCTACCTTTATACATTTAATAGGATAGTCAACAGAGTATCCAAGTGCATCTTCGCTGCCAAAACGTACCATTTTCCGTTCACAGTTTTCATAGCCACCGAACAGTTCATAAGCAATAGGCGCGAAATCCTTGTCGCGTGCAGCTTGATATAAGACCTCTTGCTGGTTTAGACTTAAAAAATCGCTGAATGTGTATATGTTATTTTGGTAGGCTCTGTTTGAAAGTTCTATAAGCCTTTTATATAAGAGTTGTTCTTCGTCGTTCATTGAAAAATCCTTTCTGTGAGTTTTAATTATAACGGAAATAAGATAGAATAACACCTAATGAAGGTTAAAAAGGAGGATTAATCCAATTGTATTTTATCTGACTTTATAAATGAGATTGGATTATACGTGGGATTTATGGCATATAATATTGAGAAAATATTTGAGGATTGCGGATATCTTAGTAGTGTCAGGAGTAAAAAGGAATATGAGGGGAATACGTCAAAATTCAAAAATGATAGATTAGAATATCTAAGAGGCCTAATTGATTCAGATAGTCCTCGGGCTGCGGCTGAGGAGTTTTGCAGTGATGTATTTGATGCTTTTCAGAAGAGAGGCCGGATTCGAGGCAGGGATCAGATGAATCTGAATTATTTTATGATTTATTATATTTTTCCAACAATCCTTTCTGAAAAGGAGAATGGAAATGAAATATGTGACACGTTAAAAGAACAATGGAATATTAAATTTAAAGAGAATATTAGTTATACAGATTACGATAGCTTAATGGAAGGATTTCAAACAAAAATTTTTGGTATTCCGATTGGAAAGAAATGATATGGATACAATAGCTTTATATGATAACGATGCTTTCGCAAAAGAATTTAATGCACGAGTTGTAGATATTAAAAATAAGGATAATGGATACGACGTAGTGCTGGATAGAACTTTATTTTTCCCTGAACAGGGTGGTCAGACCAGTGATAGAGGGGAGCTGGGAGGCTGCATAGTAGAGGATGTTCAGATTAATTGTGGCATAATTCATCACATTGTTTCGGGAGATGAAATTCCTTTTAATGTAGGTGATGAGATCAACGGTCGTATAGATTGGAATCACAGGTTTAATAATATGCAGCAGCATACCGGAGAGCATATATTTACAGGAATAGCTCATAATATTTATGGTGCTGAAAATGTTGGATTTCATCTTAGCGATAATACGGTCACATTGGATTTGGATGTGGAGCTGACTGCTGAGCAGGTTAATGAAATTGAGTATAGGTCTAATGAAATTATAGCAGCAGATTTGTCTGTTAGATGCTATTATCCTGATGCAGACAGCCTAAGGAATATTCAGTATCGAAGTAAAAAGGAAATTAATGGTGCAGTGCGCCTTGTTGAGATAGAAAATACTGATATATGCGCTTGCTGCGCCCCACATGTTAATACCACAGGTCAGGTTGGAATATTAAAGGTAATATCATTTGGTAAATATAAGAGTGGTACAAGAGTATTTATTTTGTGCGGATTGAGGGCACTTGCAGATTACAATAGGAGAATGAGCCTGTTAGAGCAATCATATCAGCTTTTGAATTGCAAGGAGGATCAGGTACCGGAGAAGATTCGGATTCTAATGGAGGATAATCGTCAGCAAAAGTATGACATGAATCGCCTTAAATCAGATATTCTTTTGAACCAGATTGAGGGATATCCTTCAGAGCTGATGGATGTGACTATTTTTATGGATGGGCTGGATTCGAAAAATATGAGAGATGGCGTAAATACTCTGATTGAAAAACACCAGGGGCTTTGTGCTATTTTTTCTGGTAACGATGAGGAAGGATATAGCTTTGTGATTGGCAGTGTAACGAGGGATTGCAATGCGATTGTCGCCGGAATGCGTCAGCTTTTGGGCGCCAAGGGAGGCGGAAGCAGACAGATGGTGCAGGGCAGTGTGAGCGCCAGTCGTAATGAAATCGAAAGGGTATTATAGCATGAAGCATACAACGCTTAGAATAATTGATTGGACGCTCGCTGTTGTATTATTGTTGGGTCTGTGGCATTACAATCATTCTGTTGTAATTACAGTCATTGCCGCAGTAGTATTTATGATTGCAATGTCAAATCATAAAAAGAATCTCCGAATGAATGGCAATTATCTTTATAATTTATTTGCATTAAAAGAAAATAATAACAGAATATATGCATTTGATTATTTGCGTGTGTTAGCGGTTGTTTTTGTAATCCTGACACACGCCATAAAATTGGACTTGGCTGATGGACTTATAGTTGATGCAAATAGAGCACAGATATTTTCATGTTTTCAGGTGTTTTTTCTTTCCTGTAATCTTATTTATGTCATGCTGAGTGGTGCTCTGCTCATGCCATATAGAGAGGAATCACTTGGTCATTTTTTTAAAAGAAGATTTGTTAGAGTATTAATCCCCATGATAATTTATTATGCCTTTTATATGTGGATTACCAGAGAGATTGTAGAATTCTCGTGGGGGGCATTGTGGACAGTGTGTGTTAATTTCCTGATTGGAAATATTCCAAAGCTGCCACATTTTGGAATGATATATATTATTGTCTGTACCTATTTGATGATTCCATTTTTGCGATATATGGTAAAGGATATGCCGTATAAGACATTGACGGGATTAGTGCTTATGATAGTAGTTTTTTCCGGCTTGGAATTGATTCTACCTGCGTTTACCGGAGTTAGCCTCATGTTTACTTTTGAGCTGGCATCCTGGGCAGGAGTGACGCTGATAGGTTACTGGCTCACAAGACCTGAGACCAAGAAATATTACCGGAATTTGATAGTACTGGGGCTTGCGGCAGTAGCTGTAATGGTGTGGATGGTATACAATCGTGACGATTACATTACGCTGACTACGAATATCTCACCTATTATGGAATGCATTTCTATGGGGATTTTTGCATTGTTTATGATGGGGAGGAATCTTTTGAATCATGCCGGTTGGCTTGTGAGAATAATTAGTAAATACAGTTATTCGATGATACTGGTACACTGGTGGGCACTATTGTGGATAACTCGAGGAATACTTGGTATCCAGGTGGATAGCTACTATGGAGTGGGCGTAGTATTCTCTCTGATTGTGACAATAGCAGTATCGCTTGTTGTGGCATTTGTTGTAGACCACATGGTGGTGGACGCCTTTACCCAAAGTAAATAAGGCAAAATGGCAGTCCGCCCATGAAAAGTGCAAAGCTAAATAATAAGGCAATTATGATTAGGCATTTACTTGCAATATTATTTTTGAAACGAATACCGCGAAATACAAATACAACAGCAAGACCAAATATTGCCATCAAAGGAAAATAATATCTAGAATTGAATCCACCCAGATATCCACGGGTAAGGAATGTACCATATGCACTCTTTATCTGGATTATCAGAGTGATTATGCATGCAATCCATCCGCTGATGATTGGCAAAGCCAATTTGTCGGCGGATTTTTTTATTGCCGGAATAAATAAGAGCATAGGAATGAACCACAGCGCCTCGGATGCTAGGGCGAATTTGTCCCATATTGACACTTTTGCCAAAATAACATCTGCAACAATTCCGGACCATGATTTGAAAAATTGAGTAAAATAGTAGCCTATGTATTGGCCCATTGTCATAGCAGTTCTGTATTCCGGAGCTGTGTAAAAGGTTGTGCTTTGTAAATATTCTGTTGATGAAATAAGCTCAAGGGATGGTTGAAGCACGCCATAACGAGCATAAATAATCCCATAATATCCAAGTGCGATTAAATAAATCGGAGTAGTCAACCAAAATTCTTTTTTAAACGATGCTAATACATTGTGTTCTTTTATAATTGTAATTAAAAGAACAATAAGAGACATAATTACACAAAGCATAGCGGTGGTCATTTTGGTCAGAAGTGAGGCAGTTATCCCCATGGCAATCAGAGTATATGTTAGATATCCACGTTTGCCCTCGCAAAATCTAATAAGTCCTAATATGCATAGAGAACCGGTGACTATCGCAAGAACATCATTTGTAACCGCACATAGCTCAAAAGACAAAAGGGGAACTGAAGTCACGGCAGTCGCATATAAAAGGTGGAGCCACAGTTGAGATTTGTCAATGCGGGAAAAACCAATATATAAGAGAATCAGCAACCCAATACAGCCAATTATCATAGAAAAATATCTAAGCTGCAACTTGTCTATATGAATAACATATTCTGTATCGGTCGAACTAAATCCGCCGGCAAGCCTCATTATTTGATAATAGAGAGGAGGATGACATAGATAGTTGTAGGAGGTCTCAATATATATATAATTTTCGTCAGACCATTTCATAGGGGCGGCGTTAAATAAATGCATATTCTCAAAATGCGGGATAATATCGCCGTATGTATCAAGGTAATATATATAGCTTATGTGGGCAGTTTCATCAGGGGAGGTGCCCGGATAATTATTGGCATAATAAATGCCCTGACCAACCGTATAGGCAAAAATCAGGGTGTAGATAAAAAGGATAAATCCGTGATTATTCTTATTGCGAACAGTGAGAAAAAATGTCAGTACGCAAATAAGGATGAAAAATAATATTAAAAGTTTTGTAATTAAAGAAATCATAGGAACATTATACACTAAAAATTGTCGTGATTTGATATTAAAAGCCAAACCATTTAAAATAAAAGAGACTGGAAAATATAAAGAGGAGAAAAAAAATGAAAAAACCAAAGATATCGGGCTTGAATTTTAAAAACCTTAATATCGAAAAGAAAGATTTGACAAGATGGATTTGTGAGGCAATGATGGCTGTTGCAATAGGAATAGCGGCAGGATGCATAGCATATAGTCTTTTGAATAAGGAGGCTGAGGCCAAGGAGGGGCTTACAATCAGTGTAGCAGTCGATACGGAAGAGACTGCTGATTCGGATACTACCGAGGATTCTACTGATATCTCTGATACAGAGGTCACTACAGAGCAGGAGGATGTAGATGTGGTGGAGTTATTTTCCGGAGAATATGCATCATCAATTGCTGATTGGTCGAGTGAGGAGATAGAGGCAGCAATACAGGAACGTAGCGGGTATTTAGATAATTCCAAATACTGGTCAGCTATTAGCAACTATTGGGAGAATGATCGTGGAGTAAAAGATATTTCCTGCTATTGCATGTATTTATACAATACAGATACGGAATTATATAGTGCATCTGATTTTGATGGAGTGCCTGCAGAGGTTATTCATATCGCCAAAAATGAGATATATGCAAGGCATGGATATTCATTCAATGATTCAGATTTATTTAATTATTTTATGGGGCAGGTATGGTATGAGCCGACGACTCTGCCTGCGGATTTCTCTGAGGATGTATTCTCTGAAACCGAGGTTAAGAACCTGGATCTTTTGAATTCAATAGATACAATGTAGATAGTTGAAAATGTCGTTTTTTAATAATCGTATTACTATAATATTAAAATGCACCGCTGCAGTTTGCAGTGGTGCATTTTTGTTTTAATTTACTGAACTTAATGCCTGCTGAATACCGATGGCAAGCTGATCTGCACAGCTTGTGCCCTTCGCGCCGCAAAGATTACCACGTAGTATTTCTACGGTATGTGCGGCATCGGCGCCCTCTAATAATTTGCTAATTGCCAGTGTGTTGCCGGCACAGCCGCCGATAAATTTTACATTGTGGAGCTTACCATCCTCGATTTCAAAATCGATTTTTCTGGCACAGACTCCGGAAGGTATATAACTGTATTTTTCCATTTTGACTCCTTTACCGCAATAGTAGTGCGGATTTGTAACAGAATATTAGCACATTTAATTGATTCTGAACAGAGCAGGTCGAAATTTGGATAGAGTAAATTTAGTGTCAGTTGGATGTGGTGAGAGATTCCCTCTTGAAAATAGTTTATGGACTTTCATATGATGAAGTTGTTAAGCTGAAAAATAATGGATATTCTGAAGTTGGTAGATATCTAACAAATACACCAGGAAGTACATTGAATAAGAAATTGACACGTGAGGAGTTAAATAATTTTTTAAAAGCAAATATGAGAGTGTTCCCAATTTTTCAAACATCTGGGCGAAAGAATACTTGTTTTTCTAGTGAACAGGGAAAATCAGATGCGCTAACAGCTAAGAGGGCAGCAAAAAGATTAGGCTTTCCTAAAGATACTGTAATATATTTTGCTGCAGATTATGATGTTATAGTTAAAGATCTTGTACAAGACGTTGATGCATTAAACTTGTCAAAAAACTATGATTGGAATAAGACGAGTACATGTGAAATTTTTGAGGATTATTATTGCTTTGAGCAGTGTAAGAGAAGATTCTCAATTTTTAAGGAGAATCTGCTATCTGATTTTTCGTGTAATACGTTAGTAGAAGTTGTGGAAATATTTACGGAGAATGATTATACTGCGTATGCAGCACTTTTTGGGCTAAAGATTGGACTCTGTCCAACTGAGTATGCTAAAACAGTATCAAGTGCATTTGCTTCTAGAGTTGAAATGCTTATTAAAGAGGAGTAATTTTAAAAAAAACAGTATTTGAGCTATTATACAGTATACTTGGATTGTTGACACTAATTTTTTTACTTTTACCAGTAGGAGAATTAAAACTAGGGTTATTTATAAATATGGTGCTCTGGCTAAGTTTTTTGTCTACTTTTTTGATTACACTCTTAGAGTCGCTAATTTTAAAAAATAATTCGGGTATAGAGAATAGATATGTATTTGGAGAATTATTAATTATAGATGCATTCATTTATGCAATAGCTCTTTTTTTTCAGCATGAGGATTCAGGAATTGCAGGAGAGGCATTAAAAATGATAACAATTCTGAATATAGAGTCTTTGCTTGGCTTTATTTCTTGTAAATATGTTAAAAGATTTGTTGCTTGGATGATTAGAACTGCAAATTCTTGATTAATAATTTGTTACAACCTATTTATATCTATTTACAGTTAGTTTCAAGGACAATACGGAGACACAATAATAAAAAAATGTGTATTACTGTTCACGAAATGAGATCGAAGTAAATAAACTGAACACATAATATCAATAGAAGTCTTATGGATTTTGCAAATCGAATTGCAAATGTCATAGGACTTTTGCTATAATTATTGCAAAAGAGATAGGAGTTATAATGCTGCTATGTATAGAGAAATTATAAATGATTTGAAAAAATGGAAAGATAAGTCTCGAAGGAAGCCGTTGATTCTTATTGGAGTAAGACAATGTGGAAAGACTTATATTGTGGATGAGTTTGCTCGTAGTAATTTTGAAAGTTATATATATGTTAACTTTGAGTCTGAGGAGACTCTTTCTGCGATTTTCGATTACGACTTCGATGTTAATAGGATAATAAAGGAGTTGGAGCGTCATTTTAAGACAGAGATTATTCCTGGAAAAACGCTGGTTTTCTTTGATGAGATTCAAGAGTGCACCAGGGCAATAACCTCATTAAAATACTTTTGCGAGCAAATGAGGGATTTGCATCTAGTATGTGCTGGGTCACTGCTGGGAGTTGCCTTGAAGAAGAAACAGATTTCTTTTCCAGTTGGTAAGGTAAACCGCCTGCAGCTTTATCCCATGAGTTTTAAGGAATTTATAATTGCAAATGATAGAGCTGATTTAATTGATACTTTTAAAGAATGGCCAACAGATCGTGAAATACCTAAGTTATATACGGCTCCAATGGAGGAATTACTTAAGAATTACTATATAGTTGGAGGTATGCCAGAAGTTGTAAAGACCTGGATTGAAACCCATGATTATGAAGAAGTTGAAGAGGTGCAGAAGGAAATATTAGATGATTATGCTGATGATTTCTCAAAGCACGCACCACTTACAGATGTTCCGAAAATTAGATGGATTTGGGATTCGGTTCCAGTACAACTTGCAAAAGAAAATAATAAATTTATTTTTTCGCATGTGAAAAAGGGAAAACGTTCTGCAGAATTGGAGGATGCTTTACAGTGGCTAGTGGACGCAGGATTACTTATTAAGACCGAGCTGGTAGAAAAACCAGAAATTCCTTTGGAAGGAGCTGCTGATAAAACCTATTTCAAAGTATATATGTCTGATGTGGGATTACTACGAGCAAAATCGAAAGTATCCGTAAATACGATATTGGAAGAGTCTGACTTATATATTAGATATAAGGGGGCGTTTGCAGAAAACTATGTTTTGAATGAATTAAAATCAATAGGGAAAGCTCCATTTTTCTGGCGTTCGGGAAACACGGCGGAGGTAGATTTCATTTACGAAGAAGAAGGAGAGATTGTTCCAGTAGAGGTAAAAGCTGCAGATAATACACAGGCAAAGAGCTACAAGCAGTTTTGTAAAAAATATCATCCTAAAAAGGGCTTAAAGTTATCTAGAAAAAATATTGCTGAGAACCTTTGCGAGGCAACCACAACATTTAATATTCCCTTGTATTTAGAATGGAATATTGATAATTACATCAAATAATACAATATTTTTAGGCTAAATTTTGACTTAAACTCCATAATCATATATGTTTTTATTGTTGTTTTTTAACTAACTTTGGATAGAGAATTATAACAATCTATTAATTCGTTGTATATGACGAGGAGAATGATTTTATGAGAAAGAAGTTTTTAGGCCTATTTGGGCCTATGGTTATGACTTGTGCCATGTTCACTGCATGCGGAAGCAGTGCTGATACAAGCAGTAGCGCAGAAAGCGTAACAGTTGAAGACGAAGATGTAGCTACAACAGCTGAGGATACATCTGCCAATGCTGAAGACGGTGACTATGTTGTTGGAACAAAGGATGATTTCCAGCTTCAGTAACTTGGAGATACTGAACTTGCAATAACCAAATATTTAGGAGATGCAGAGTATGTGACAATACCGGATAACTTTGATGATAGGATTGTTATAAGTATTTCTGGATTTTATGATGATGATACTTTAAAAGGAGTAGTTATTCCTGATACAGTAACAACAATAGAAGAATATGCATTTGATGATTGTTCAGTTCTTGAAAGTGTTAGACTCGGAGATGCAGTTGAAACAATTGGTGAATATGCATTTATAAATTGTCCTAAACTATGTGAAGTAAATTTTCCTAGTTCAATTAAACAGATGGGTGAATGCGCATTTAATGTGAATAATATAAATGAGGTAGTCTTTCCTGAAGGACTTGAGGAAATTGCATCAGAAGCTTTTTGCAATAGTTCATTTGACACTTTGACAATACCTGGAAATGTGAAAACAATTTGTGATGAGGCATTTGGAAGATGCTTAAAACTAGAAACTATATATATTGAAGAAGGTGTAGAAATTATTGAAAAACAAGCATTTAGTGATTGTGATAATCTAGAAGAACTTCATATCCCTGCATCTGTAACATCATTAGGTGATGGATCATCTATCGTAGATTGCACAGACATACTTACAATCTATGCACCAGAAGGAAGCGATGCCGAGGAATATGTGCATAGTCATGATATAAATTTTGTTGCAGAATAAATTTTAAAATCAAAATTATGGATCAGGGCATTTAAATGTCCTGGTCTTTTTATATGACAAAATTGGTATTTATTTTAAAGCTATTCAAGTGTTAAATAAATTGGTTCTTTTA
>FLNY01003754.1_pt1 | contig 142177 bp, 91 predicted proteins | sample 1140381 | NCBI WGS metagenome assembly FLNY01 (sample SAMEA3878172, study PRJEB12797) | bioreactor metagenome | biome: Moose rumen | place: Sweden | collected 2011-10 | reverse complement strand
AACGCTCAGGTCTATACGGGTGAAGAGAAGTGGACTGAGGCTATGGAATATGCAGAGAAAGTAATCAAGAGTTCCTACTACCACCTCAACATGGATGGCAAGAACGGTTACTCGGCTTACCAACTTCTCTTCCTTGCTGACAACAACGAGAATGGAGCACAGTACGAAGCGATTCTTCCGGCCCTGATGGATGGACTGCAGACCCAGAGCTATGACGCGATGAACTTCCTCGTGTTCGCCAGCTATGGCGAGAATGAAGACATGGCTGTTCCTTCTGGTACTAATCACAGCTGGACCAAGTGCGCTCGCGTGAAAGGTAAGCTCGTCGAGAAATTCTTTGGCAGTACTGAAGCTCCACAGACCGACGACCTTGCCGAGATGACAGCTAAGGCCAATGATGACCGTGCTCTTTTCTACAGCAAGGGTTATAAGCAGTACCTCACGGAAGAGAAAGCCGACGAAGGCTTCAGCTGCGTCAAGTTCCGCAATGTGCGTTCCGACGGCAAGGCTGCCAGCGCTATTAATTTCGTGGACACCGACCTGCCGTTGCTTCGTGTTGCTGAGGCTTACCTCACATACGCTGAGGCGTCCATCCGCAAGAACGGACAGAACACGACGGCCACGGCATATATCAACAAGTTGCGTGAACGCGCCAATGCCAATCAGGAATCTACCTACACACTCGACGATGTCCTCGATGAGTGGTCGCGTGAATTCTGGTTCGAGGGACGTCGCCGAATGGACCTCATACGCTTCGGCCGATTTGGCGGACAATCAGAATACCTTTGGGAGTTCATGAATGGTATTCCCACAGGAGGTTCCTTCTCTTCTAACTTCAATGTCTTTGGTTTGCCCGCAACAGACCTCGACGTGAATACGAATCTCAAGCAGAATGCTGGTTATTAATCAGAAAAAACAATAACGACTATGAAACTCAAATATATCATTGCACCTATGCTTGTGGGACTCGGTATGGTCGCTTTCTCGTCTTGTGCTGACGACAACGGCTCCAACCCGACCCTCCGTATGCCAGAGAGCTTCGTGCTCAACACTCCGTATGTGGCAGCTTCCGTGCTGGATCTCGAAAATACTCAAGATCCGCTCGTCATCACTTGGTCGCAGCCAGACTACGGCGGTTTCCCCGCTGCTGTGACTTACTATGTCCAGTATGCCCTCGATGACCAGTTTACATCAACCGTAGATGATGAGGGCAATACTGTCCCTAATTACATTCAGGAGGACGAACCGCTCAGCGTGTGCCGCAATTCCATTGATGTTGCTGATATCAACCGTAACCTTATGACGCTACTTGGAGCTTCATCTGCTGCTGACGTGCCTGCGCTTGTGAATGTCTTTTTCCGCATTTCGGCTCAGACACCTTCCACCGATGTTATCTACTCTAATGTCGTCAAGGTACAGACATCTCCTTATTTCCAGACTCTCGTCGCTGCCGACCCGATCTTGTGGTATCTCACTGGTTCTTGCATTGGCGACGGCTCATGGGGTAATGCAGTTCCTACGGGCTGTCTGCCCATGTACTTCAGCCAGGCTTCAGACTATGATTATGCTACTGGAACAGGCGAGATTCTCTGGGCTGGCTATCTCACCTCCGCTGGCTTTAAGTTCCGTGGCTCGCCCGATGATAACTGGGCTGTGCAGATCGGTCAGGGCGACAGCTTCGGCGAGTATAAGCTCAACGATGGCGGCTCTGCCAATATCAGCGTGCCGAGCGATGGCGTTTATCTTATCACGCTTGACACCAAGACCAACACGCCCGCCATCACAGCATACGCTGGCTCAGCTAAAGTCTTTGATGGCATTGCTCTCTCGGGCTCGTTCAATGGATGGGGTGACACGGAATTGACTCCTGCCACAACTGTCTGCGAGAATCATGACTGGTTCATCAACATTGATCTGGATACTGGTGCCGAGGTGAAGTTCAAGCAGTCCGGCTCATGGGACTTCAACTGGGGCGGCAAGTTCTCAACCCTCTCCTACGGCTACTATGGCACAGGAGTCGGCAACGGCGATAACCTCTATATCTCCGAGGGCGGAAACTTCAGCATCTACTTCAATGACATTACTGGTCTCTTCCGCTTCGTGAGAGTTAGCAATTAGTCATTAACATTTTACATTTCACATTTTACATTTAATAGAATATGTACAAGAAATTATTATATGGCTGTGCAATAGCAGCTCTGACAATCTCTTGCAATGAGGACTTCGACAACTGGTCGAGTCCTCAGAGCAACGAGCCCGAAGAAGCCGTGGAGGTCATCCTGTCTTCTTCATTAGGAGCCGTGGAGGTAAACCTCGCCGAGGTGGCAAGTGACAGCATTCAAGTCGTAACGCCAGAGATTGCCGCCCCCGATGGCTATGTGTTTGACTCACTCGTGGGCAAGCTGGTTAAGATTGACACTAACGAGAGTGGCGAAGAAACCATCGAAGCCACATCTTATATCAATATCAACAATAATGGTCTTGTTGCTGTCGCTGATCTTCAGGACGCGACAAATGCTTTCTATGGCATGCGCCCGTCAGCACGCAACATCGTGCTCTATGTCTATGCCAAGGTGTTCACCTCAGAGGCTAAGACAACGTGTCTGAAGTCCAATACCGTGTCTTCTGCTCTCACGGTGACGCCTGTGGCCCCGGTCATTGAGCCTGCTTATTACCTTACTGGAAGCATTAATGGATGGAACAACACCGACGTTACATACAAACTCACCAACGACGGCTCCGATCCTTACGACAATCCGACCTTCACCATGCGTATTCCTGCGCCCGAAGACGGAAGTAGTGTTGAGTTCAAGATGACACCTGAGAGTGGCCTTGGTGGAGACTGGAGCGAGTGTCTGACGGCTGGTGAAGAGGATGGCACATTCGCCTACCACAATGTCGGCGGTAACCTCGTTATCACGGCTGTCGAAGGAGCACTCTTCTACGATGTTACCTTTAATATGTTAGACCTCACTTGGTCCTACACGGCAGTCAACTTCAAGCCATTCGTCTACTTCATCGGTGCAACAGACGGGTGGACCGCCGCCGAGCAGAAACTGGCACATCAAGGCGATGGCCTCTACACGGGTTATGTCTATTGTGCCGATCCTAACGGTTGGGGCAACGAGTTCAAGTTCCAACGTGAAGCAGGCTCTTGGGACAACGAGATCAACAGCGGCACCTTCGCGGGTGGTATCAGCGGCGATTTCGCTGACGGAGGTGGTAACATCAAGGCTACGGCTGGTGAGGGCGTTTACTTCGTCAACCTGGACTTGTCCGCACTCACGCTCAACGCTGTGCGCATCACCAATATGAACCTTGTTGGCGACTTCAACGGATGGAATCCTGCTGACGATGCTCAACAGATGACATGGGATGCAGAGAACTTCTGTTATGTGATCACGGGGGCAGGCGTGACAACCAACGGATGGAAATTCACGGCAAACAACGATTGGGGTATTAACCTTGGCGGCGAACTGAACAATCTCGTTGGCAATGGTGACAACATCTCGGCTGTGGGGGCTACCATCAAGTTGTATCCTACGCGTAAGACGAACGATAACATCTACTGCACTATTGAGTAACCCTCACAGAAGGCTTAAGGGTTTTCGCCAAAACCCTTAAGCCTTTTTGCTAAAACCCTTAAGCCTTTTTGCCAAAACCCTTAAGCCTTTTTGCCAAAACCCTTAAGGGTTATTTTAACATATATTGACTATGAAGAAACAAAGACTCTCTCTGCTCTTGTTAGCCGCCTGCCTGACGGCTTTCATGGCCATAAGCTGCGGCAGCGACGACCCTGTAACCCCCGAGCCGACGCCTACGCCAACCCCCACACCTACTCCGGAGCCTGAGCCCGAACCCGTCGTGGGCTGGCCGGCCGACTACGGCGGCGTCATGCTGCAAGGCTTCTATTGGGATGGCTTCGGCGATGCCGCTTGGACGCGTCTCGAGGCGCAGGCCGACGACCTCGCGCCTTACTTCTCGCTCGTATGGATTCCCCAGAGCGGCAACTGCGGCGGCACCTCCATGGGCTACGACGACCTCTGGTGGTTCAACGACTACAACAGTTCGTTCGGCACCGAGGCCGAGCTGCGCTCCATGATCAAGACCTTCAAGCAGAAAGGCATCGGAACCATCGCCGACGTCGTCATCAACCACCGCCGCAACGTCAGCAACTGGGTCGACTTCCCGAAGGAGACCTACAAGGGCGTTACCTACGAGATGGTGTCGACAGACATCTGTGCCAACGACGACAGCGGCGAGACGGCCGTGTGGGCGCAGCTGAACGGTTACACTCTCAGCTCGAACCTCGACACCGGCGAAGGGTGGGGCGGCATGCGCGACCTCGACCATAAGAGCGAGAACGTGCAGACCATCGTCAAAGCCTACCTCGGATTCCTCTTGAACGACCTCGGCTATACGGGCTTCCGCTACGATATGGTGAAAGGCTACTCCGGAGCTTACACCAAACTCTACAACGAGAGTGCACGGCCGCAGTTCTCCGTCGGCGAATGTTGGGACGGCACATCCACCATACGCGCCTGGATTGATGCCACCGACAAGAGCAGCGCCGCCTTCGACTTCCAGTTCCGCTACGTCGTGCGCAACGCCGTCAACAACCAGAACTGGGCACGCCTCGGGCAGCAGAACGAAGGCAACTGGCCGCTCGTCTATATCAACTACAGCAGCGGTGCCTACCGCCAGTATGCCGTCACCTTCGTCGAGAACCACGACACAGAGAAACGGCCTAATGCCGACCAGGACCCCATTCGCCGCGACACCCTTGCAGCAAACGCTTACCTGCTGGCCATGCCCGGCACGCCCTGCGTCTTCCTCAAGCATTGGAAAGCGTATAAGCACGACATCGCACGCATGATTCAGGCGCGGCAGGTGGCTGGCATCAAGAACACCAGCGCAGCATCGCAGTTCCGCTCCAACGCGGCTTTCTACGCTGCCAAGGTTGAAGGCTCGAAGGGGCAGCTCATAGTGTGGCTCGGCGACCAGACCAATGCCGCCACAGAGATAGGCGACGCCTACGCCAAGATCCTCGAAGGCAAGAACTACAGCTACTGGATCGACAACTCGCTCCGCAGCGCATGGGAGGCCATGCCCGAACCCTCGTTTGCCGAGGACAAGGTCGAGAAGAAGGACATCACCATCTACCTCAAGGACCCGGGATGGAGCGCCGTCTACTTCTACGCATGGGATGGCAACCTCTACATCGACGATTCATGGCCCGGTCAGCAGGTCACGGCCACGACGGATGTAAAGGGGCAGAAGTTCTACTACCGCACCTTCAACGTCGCAGCAGAGAGCTCCTACTCGATGAACGTCATCTTCGACCAAGGCTCCTCTGCAGAGCAGACGATAGATATCACCGGCATAACCTCCGACCGCTACTACGAAATCGGCGACAAGGTTGATGGCAAGTACACCTTCCGCGACATCACAGCCGACTACGCTGACTGACAGCCCCACATACAAAAAAGGGGCTGTGTCAAAACAAAGATCTCATCTTATCTCAACGAATTAGACAAATTAATCGAATGATTTAGTTTCTTGTCAGACAGACATTTAGGCAATTTGAATAATTAGTATAATTCGTTGCGTAAAACAGAAAAGGGACTGTGTCTTTCATCCAGACACAGTCCCTTACGTTTGCGTACCGACGAGCTGACGTGCGCGTACGGACGCATTTGTCATCTGAACTCTACTGCACCTCCTCGTAGTCTGACTTGGTGGGCTGGAAGGCGTCGGCAGGAGCAGCGGGCTCTGCAACCTCCTCATAAGCGGGCTGCGGCTCTTCGGGCTTGAGAATGAAGAAGCTGACGACGAGCATAAACTCGACTATTACCTCGGCAAAGAATACACCTACGAAGCAAGCGCAAATGCCAAGGATTTCGATACCTATCATGGTCAGGCCCAGAAGGAAAAGGTCCCAGAAATGGCCCTTCGTCATCTCCCACGAGCGGCTGAAGGCTTCGCCGAAAGAAGCTCCCTGCGTAGCGGCGAGCAGAGGCGCATACCACAGACGCACGGCCAAGAAGATACCGGGCAGGAGGCAGAGCAGGCACCCTAAGCCCACGATGAGCCCATAAACAAGCACGACGCAGAAATAGATGGCGAGTTGGTTGAGATCGCACTTGAAGGCTTCGCCAAAGGAGGTATAGGGGCGGCCCTCTTTGTACGCGCGCACATACATATTTATGACTACATAGCCCAAGTAGATGGCAAGCAGGCAACCGATGATGACCAGCGGATAGTTGACTTGCATGGCGTCTTGGATCAGCTCTGCCTGAACGGTAGAGTCGGACGTAGAGAATATTTGTGCGTAAGTAGCTGGGTCAAGGCTTATGCCGAGACCGCTGATAAGCGACGTCACGAACGCAAAGAGAACGAAGATGGGCCAGTGTTTTACGGCGAGGTCCCAAGCGCGGGAGACGATGTCGCCAATCGAGAGTTTTTTCATTGTTGTTGTGTTTTTGAGTTAATAATACTTATTTGTTTATTAGACGTTGCAGAAGCGACTAAAGTTGCAGTAGGTTGCGAAAAACACCCCAAGCGATGGTGGCTATGAGCACCACGGTGGCGGCCGGGGTGGACAACTCGCCCTTATATATCCACCAGACCACGACGGCAGGCAAGCCTATGGCCAGGCCCGGGTTGAGCCAGAAAGCATCGGCCAGCTGACCGTGAGCCAGCGCGACGAACATACGTTGGGCGCCGCAGAAAGGGCAGTTGAGGCCTGTGAGCAGATGTAGTGGACAAGGGAGCATCTTGGTTAGGGATTAGGGATTAGGGAAAAGGGATTAGAGCTTTTATCATTTATAGTTGAGGACGAAAGAAGTAACCCGCACGGGGTCAGTTTTTTGCGTGGTAGCGTTTTGTTTCGGCCACGATGACGCCGGCGAGGGCCAGCAGCGAGATGAGATTGGGGATTGCCATGAGGCCGTTGAGCAGGTCGGCGAGGTTCCACACCACGGTCAACTGCACCACGGCGCCGGCGAAGATAGCTGCCACGTAGAGCACTCGGTACATTACCAGATAGCGCTTGCCGCTGAGGTACTCCACGGCGCGCTCGCCATAGTAGCTCCAGCCGAGGATGGTGGAGAAAGCGAAGGTGAGGATGCCGAAGGTGAGTAGAGGTGCTCCGATATAAGGTATCTTGTCGAAGGCCACTTTGGTGAGGGCTCCGCCGTCGACATAGTCGATTTCGGGATAGGCGATGATGCTACTGACAAGGACGAGGCCTGTGAGGGCACAGATGACCACCGTGTCCCAAAAGGTGGCGGTGGACGAGACGAGAGCTTGGCGCACTGGGTCCTTGGTCTTGGCAGCTGCTGCTACGATGGGCGCGGAGCCCATGCCGCTCTCGTTGGAGAAGAGGCCGCGGGCGATGCCGTAGCGGGCTGTCATCATGATGGTGGTGCCGGCAAAGCCGCCGCCTGCCGCCTCGGGCGTGAAAGCGCTGCGGCAGATGAGGCAGAGGGCATCCCACACGTAGGCGCTGTTGATGAAGAGAATGGCGATGCAACCGACAACATAAAGTAGCGCCATCAACGGCACGAAGGCCGTGCAGAAACGGGCAATGCCCTTGACGCCGAAGATGATGACGAGGGCTGCGAGCAGGGCTATGGCTGCGCCGGTCCATACGGGCGCGATGCCGTAGGTCTCGTAGCAAAGCATGGAGATGGCATTGCTCTGCACGGTGTTGCCAATGCCGAAGGAGGCTACGGCTGTGAGGACACAGAAGGCAATGGCCATGCTCTTCCAGCCAAGGCCGTGCTCGAGGGCATACATAGGACCTCCGAGCATGGTGCCGTCGCTGGTCTTGACGCGATATTTCACGGCCAACAGGCCCTCAGAGTATTTGGTGGCGATGCCGAGCAGGCCCGTAAGCCAGCACCACAGCACGGCGCCCGGGCCGCCCACGGCCACGGCTGTGGCTACACCAACGATGTTACCTGTCCCGATGGTGGCCGCAAGCGACGTGGCAAGGGCTCCGAACTGGCTCACGTCGCCCTCAGCGTCGTCATCGCGGCTGAGCGAGAGGCGGATGGCCTTGAAGATATGGCGTTGGGGGAAGCGCAGGCGTACCGTCAGGTAGAGGTGAGTACCCAGCAGCAACACTATCATTGGCCAGCCCCACAGCTGTGAGGCCGCTTCCGCTATGATGCCGTTCAGAGTGTCGATGAACATTGTCGTAGGTGTTTGTGTCGAAGATATCGTAGCAATCGCAGTGGGCTCTTAGGCATCGGCAAAGAGGCGGCCGTCATCTAAAGTCACCTGCAGCTTCGTGTATTCGCAGTGGAAATCATTCTGCAGGCGGTCGAGGTACCGGCGGCTCTCCCACTGGCACATCGGCAGGTCGTGGAGAAGGTAGTTGCCGCAAGTGTCGGGCGTGGTGGCCGGCACGGAGTCCTGCCTGAGAATCCATTCCAGACATTCTATTGTCAGCGCCCGCAGGTCGTCGACGGTGTGGGTGCCGGTCATGACGATGTACATACCCGTCAGGCATCCCATAGGTCCTACGTAGACAATGTCATCCTTGACGGCCGAGTTGCGGAACCAAGTTGCCATCAGGTGCTCCAGACTGTGCATAGCCGCCGGAGCCACGGCGGGCTCTTTGTTGGGCTCGGTAATGCGAAGGTCGAAGGTGGTGAAGCCCTTGTCCTGGCGCGAGACGTATATTCCAGGCTTCAGCTGTGTATGGTCGATGGTAAAGCTTTGAATGACTTCCATAAGGGGTTAAAGACACGGGCTTTGCCCGTAGCTGAAAGATGAAGGTTGAACGGCTGTTATATCATTTCGTCGAAGGGCAGTAGCGCGAGGCGCTCCGGCAGTGTACTCAGGAAACGTCGTGTGACGTCGAAGCTATGAGCAGCCATTTCGTCCCAAAAGTTGAAGTATTGTTCCAGATGTTTGTCAGCTCCTGGCGTGTCGCTGAGGATGCGGAAGCTGACGAACGGCACTTGCATGATAAAGCATGTCTGCGCAATGGCCGCGCTCTCCATGTCGCAGGCCAGGGCATCGGGGAAGTCGGACTTAATCTTGTCGAGTTGGTCGCGGTCGCTGATGAACTGGTCGCCGCTTACGATGAGGCCGGCGTGCAGGGCGCTGCCGTCGACATGCACGGCCATGGCTGTTTCCACCAGCTGCTCTTCGGCACGAAACATCAGTGGAAGGCCTTGCACCTGACCGGCCTCGCAGCCGGGGATGGTGACGTCGTGGTAGCAGGCGGCCGTGCTGACGACGACGTCCATCACGTTCAGCCCTTGTTCGATACCTCCGGCACAGCCGGTGGAGACGACGCAGTCGGGGGCATAGCGGTGGATAAGGGCCGTAGTGCCCACGGCGGCGTTAACCTTACCGATTCCGCACTGCATCAGCACGAGCGTGTTATGTCCCAGGCGCCCGCGGTCGAAGGAGAATGGACCGTCGCTCTCGTGGCGTGCATCCGTGAGCAGGGCTGTCAGTTGCTCATGCTCCTTTGTCATTGCTGAAATTACTCCTATTGTCATATTATATTATTTGGTTTCAACTATCTACAATCAACTGCCGCCAATCAACAATCAACTCTTTCCCGTCATGATGTCCAGCACGAAGCGGTCGGTTTCGTCCATGCCGCGCGAACCTATTGAGGTGAGGTTATGGATACTGCGGTCGACGTCGTCGTCGATGATGCCTTCGGCCGAGGTCACATACTTATGCTGAATAGCCAGCATTGCGCTCATCACGGCCGTGCCGACGCCCGTCGTCAGTTTCAAGGCACATGAGGGTTTGGCTCCGTCGCAGATCATACCCGTGAGATTGGCAATCATGTTTTTAACGGAGTGAGCAATCTGTTCATACGTTCCCCCCATCAAGTATGTGATGCCTACGCTGCTGCCAGTGCTGGCAACGACGCAGCCGCAGAGCGCTGAAAGACAGCCGAGCGACTGCTTGATGTATATGGCCGTGAGGTGCGAGAGTGTCAGGGCGCGTATGAGCTCCTCCTCAGTATTATGGTTCTCGCGTGCAAACACTACTACGGGCATCGTGGCGCAGATGCCCTGGTTGCCGCTGCCCGAGTTGCTCATCACAGGAATCATGGCACCTGCCATGCGGGCATCGCAGGCACAGGACGTCACCGACAGCACTTTCGAGAAGATGCTGTCGCCCATGATGCCGCGCCCGAGCGGCGAGCACATCGTCTTGCCCAACTGGTGGCCGTAGTTCTCGCGCAGGCCCTCCTCGGCGGCAGCTTCGTTGAGGCGCTTGGCCTCGAGAATGAAGTCGATGTCGGCAAGGGGCATCGTGGTGGCGAAATCGTAGACTTTGCGAAGTGTAAGGCATTTCAGCTCATCGCATTCGCAACACTCATCACTCTTTGCCCCCTGTGGATGAGAGGTCTCCACGAAACTCGTGTGAGAACCCTTGATAATAGCCTCAGCCTCATGCCCCTGAGCGCTGACCTTGGCGTGGATGTAGAGTTTGTCGGGGTCGGCAGTCTCCAGTCGAATGTCAATATGCTCTTCCTTAATATACTGTTTGGAAGCCGAGAGTATGTCGGCAGTACAGTCGCGAAGCACTTCCAGCCCTAAGCACGATTTGCCGCCTATAGCCCCCATCGCCACGGCAATAGGCAAGCCAATCATACCGCCAGTGCCTGGTATGCCGACGCCCATAGCGTTCTTCAGTATGTTTGCACTCAGGCTTAGTTCAATGCGGTCGGGCACCACACGCCCTCCTGTGGGTGCCACTTTAGCGCTCAGAAGTTCCGCGGCACGGGCCACGCACAAGGCCACGGCCATAGGCTCCGTACACCCGATAGCTGGCACCACTTGTTCGTGCAAAAGCTCGAGTAGTGCCTTCTTCTCTTTGTCTGATAGCATAATCGGCTCTGTTTTATTGCTGCAAAGGTATGAAAAGATTAGGGATTAGAGATTAGGGTTTCAAGAAAAAATATCGCTGACAAGGAAAAAACGCCCCAAAACAGAAAAAAACCTTATTCACTAATCCATTATCTCTAATCTTTTCCTATCTTTGTGCACTCCTTAACTAAAATTATCCGAACGTAAGCGTATGCTACAAATCCGCTGCAAGAACAATGGCGTCACTAAGAGCTTCATCGAAGGCTCGTCGTTGCTTGATGTCTACCACGAATTTGCCTCAGAGCTCAATATACCCTTCCCTGTTGTCTCAGCAAAGGTGAATAATGCCTCGCAGGGCCTGAAGTTTCGGCTTTTCCAGAACCGCGACGTTGAGTTTTTTGATGCTCGTGCCGGTTCCGGCCACAGGGTCTACGTGCGTTCGTTGTGTTTCGTGCTCTACAAGGCCGCCACGGACATCTTCCCTGGCAGCAAGCTCTTTATAGAACACCCGATATCACGCGGCTACTACTGCAACTTCAAGAAACGTGGCGCAGAGCCTTTTGCAGAGGACAACGTAGAAAAGATTCGTGAGCGCATGGCCGAGATAATCCGGCTCGACATGCCCTTCCGCCGTTTCGAAGCTACGAACGAGGAGGCTCTGCGTATCTTTCAGGATCGTGGCTTTGCCGACAAGGTTAAGCTCCTGGAGACGAGCGGCCAGATATACACTGACTATTATATGCTCGGCGACACTGTGGACTACTACTACGGTCCGCTCGTTCCATCTGCAGGATACCTTAAGGTGTGGGGCCTCGAGAGCTACCACGGTGGTCTGCTTCTGCGGGTGCCTGACACGACCGACCCCACCCAGTTGGCACCGATGATGGAGCAGCCCAAGACGTTCGATATGTTTGCCGAGAAGGTGCGCTGGGACATCATTATGCGCCTCTCCAATGTCGGCGACGTCAACAAAGCAGTCCTCCGTGGTAATGCCTCTGAGCTCATCCAGGTGAGCGAAGCGCTGCAAGAAAAGAAAATAGTGCAGATAGCCGAGGAGATAGACAAACGTTTCCGCCAGAAGGAGAATCCAATACGCATTGTGCTCATAACAGGTCCGTCGAGTTCTGGAAAGACAACCTTCTGCAAGCGCCTTTCTATTCAGCTGCTCGCCTGCGGCCTGCGGCCACTAAGCTTCTCCACCGACGACTACTTCGTCAACCGCGTCGACACGCCCCTCCTGCCCGATGGAAGCTACGATTTCGACAACGTCAAGACCGTCGACTGTGAACTGCTCGATGATCACCTCTCACGCCTGCTCGCCGGTGAGCGCGTCGAGATTCCCGAATTTAATTTCGTCACCGGCAAGAGAGAGTACAACGGCAAGCGCCTGAAGCTTCAGAACGACAGCGTGGTCATCATCGAAGGCATTCACGCCCTCAACCCCCTGCTCACCGAGCGCATTCCCGAGTCGATGAAGTTTAAGATCTTCGTCTCGGCACTCACCAGCATCTCGCTCGACGACCACAATTGGATTCCTACGCAGGACAACCGTCTGCTTCGCCGCATAATTCGTGATTACAACAAAGGAGCGTTCACGGCGCAGCAGACCATCGCCCAGTGGAAGAATGTCTGTGACGCAGAAGAGCGCTGGATACTGCCATTCCAGGAAACAGCTGATGTCATGTTCAACTCAGCCCTCAACATTGAATTTGCCGTGCTCCGCACCCACGCTGAGATAATCCTGGCCTCGGTGCCCAAGAACTGCAAAGAATATAGCGAGGCCCATCGCCTGCTGAAGTTCATACACTATTTCATCCCCGTCAGCGACAAGGAGATACCGCCCACGTCTATCATGCGTGAGTTCGTCGGCGGGTCGAGCTTTAAGTATTAGTGTTGAAGAGGATAAGAGATTTAGAAATTTAAAGAATAAGATAATAAGAAAAACCATGCGACTAACTAATTTCTTCAGGCTAATCAGCCACATGCGCCACGCCACGTTGGCTCTGGCGTCAACTGCTTTGTTGCTTCTCTCTTCGACGAGCGCAAGCGCTGAGCCGCTCACTCGCGAACAAGCCCTCCAGCGAGCTACCGAATTCCTCTCTACGCGAAAGGGCAGCCGACAGCTCAAGGCCGTGGAATCCGATCTTCGCCTGTCACCGCGGCGCCATGTGCGTAAGATCAGGGGCCTTGCCTCTGACGCCCTCGACCTCTATTACGTTTTCGACCGTGGCAACGAGGAAGGCTTCATCATCGTCTCTGGCGACGACCAGACGATACCCGTCCTGGGCTACACCGACCAGGGCCACTTCGACTACACACAACTGCCGCCCAACATGGTTGAATGGCTCGCTGGCTACGAGAACGAACTCGAGGCCATCCGTCGCTCTAATGCGCCCATCCGCCGAGCCAACATTCCGAAGCACGACCCCGTAGAACAGCTCTGCACCTCGAAGTGGAACCAAGGTTCGCCCTACAATGATTCCTGCCCGATGTATTTCAACCTCGGACGTTCCATCACAGGCTGCGTGGCTACGGCTATGGCGCAGATCCTCTACTACCATCGTTCGAAAATGGTCACTGAGACGCAGGCTGAGATTCCCGCATATCAGGGCCGCAAGGAGACCAACGGCCAGCATCTTCAAGTGCAGGCAGTGCCCGCCAACTCGCCCATCGACTGGGACAACATGACCGACACTTACGGCAGTTCCTCGACAGCCAAGCAGAAGAAAGCTGTTGCCGACCTGATGTGGTACTGCGGTGCCTCCGTGCAGATGGACTACACCAACTCTTCCTCCGGTGCCTATTCCAGCGACGTCGACGACGCTTTCAAGAACTACTTCGGCTTCGGCGAATCCGTGAAATACAACTATGCCTCTAACTTCACAGAAGAGCAGTGGGACGCCATGATCTACAACGAGGTAGCCAACGCGCGCCCCGTCTACCTCTCAGGCGCCAACGACAGTGGCGGCCACGCCTTCGTATGCGATGGCTACGACGGCAACCTCTGCTACCACATCAACTGGGGCTGGGGCGGCTCGTCTGACGGCTATTTCCTTCTCGCCGGTCTCAACCCTTCCGAGCAAGGTCTTGGCGGTTCCGACGGTGGCTATAGCCAGGGGCGCGAGTGCGTCATCGGCATCGAGCCCGTAAACTTCGGCACCCGTGCCATGCCCTTCGAGAACGCAAACCTGAAACGTATCTGCACCACCGCCTTCGACAAGGACGGCGACGGTGTGCTCACCTACGGTGAAGCTGCTGAGGTCACCGACCTGGGCGATGCCTTTGTAGGTAAATCAATCACCACGTTCAACGAACTCTACAACTTCACCGCCTTAACCGCCATTCCCGATGAGGCCTTTAAAGGCTGCTCACGCTTGACAACCATCAAGCTGCCGAAGTCAGTAACCAGCATCGGCGCACGTGCCTTTGCCGACTGCAAGCAGCTCAAGGAAATTCACCTTTCCGACGACATCAAGAGCATCGGCGAAGGAGCTTTCGCCAACTGCACTCACCTGCCCAACCTCACGCTGCCATCAAGCCTACAGACTATAGAGCCCGGCACCTTCGAGGGCTGCACTGCCTTCACCGAAGCTGTCATGCCGCTCAGTATAAAGACCATCGGTTCGCGTGCCTTCGCCGGCTGCACCAAGCTCACCTCGTTCACCGTAAATAGCATTTCGCCCCAATCCATTGTCTTAGGCAGCGATGTATGGGCCGACGTCGACCTTTCGGATGCTACACTCCACTTCTTGCAGGGCAACCGCCAGTATTTCTCCACGGCCGAGCAGTGGCGCAACTTCGGCAACCTCTACGAACAGCGCACCCTCAATGCAGGTAACTTCGCCGAGATCAACACCTCTGAATTCTTCTACGTCTTCAACCTCGGCACCGGACGCTACCTCACGCGAGGCGAGGCATACGGCACACAGGCCATGGTGGCCAACACCGACGAACCCATGAGCTTCAAGCTCTACCACACCTCCTCCATGCCCGAAGGCGTCTACTACCTCTACTCCAACGACACGGGCAACAACAACCACATCCTTTTCCGTACCTCAACCGATGGCAAGGTAGGCAATGGCGTAAAAGCATGCTTCGTTGATGGCCCCTCAAGCAAGATTACCGACAAGACGGCTTACTGGAAGGTAGAACTCGTTGCAGGCTCTGATAACACCTACACCTTCCAAGTGCCTTCTGGCCAGAAAGACTATGTCGAAGGACAGTACATGGGCGTACAACCCACGCACGCCAGCAACGCCTTCGTGCCCACATACGGCATCTACAGCGACATCGTCTATGCCGACTATCCTCTCAACTGCCAGTGGCGCTTCACGCCCTACAACAAGGACGCACAAGCCCTCTATCGTGTAGCCGCACAGCTCGACAACCTGCTCACCATAGCGCGTAAGGGGCGCCTCGACATCACCAACGAAGAAGGCGTCTACACCAACCCGGCCAGCACCGTGGAAGACTTCCAGAAAGCCTGCGCACGTCTGCGCAAGCGCCTCAACTTCATCGCCTTCGTCGACGATGCCGTTCGCTACGTCTGCGTCGAAAACATCGACGGCGACAGCGACGGCGAAATCAGCTACACCGAGGCATCCAGCATCTCGACGCTCGAAGGCATCTTCACAGGCAACACCGACATCGTCGACGCTTCAGACCTTCAGCACTTCTCCAAACTCAAGTACCTCGCAGGCAACGAGTTCAAGGGCTGTACAAAGCTCCAGCGCGTAGTCCTGCCCGAGAACCTCTCAGGCGTCTACTACCAAGCCTTCCAGGGCTGCAATAAGCTTGAGAGCATCTCACTGCCCAGCACGCTCAAGGACATCGGCAACAACGCCTTCAGCGGTTGCAGCAAGCTCAGCGAAGTGCGCGTTGCTGTCAGCGACCCGGCCCTCATATCACTCGGCACCGGCATCTTCACGAGCGTGCCCGTCAGCAAGGCCGTGCTCTACGTGCCCTACGGCAGCAAGGAACTCTACGCCCAGGCCGATGTATGGAAGAACTTCGGCGAGATACGTGAGATGCGCACCGTGCAGTGGCCCGACTTCGCCGAGTTCGAGCCCGACAAGAAGTTCTATGTCTACAACCTCGGGCAACGCGCCTACATCAACAGCGGCGAAGCCTATGGCACTCAAGCCGTAGTGGCTAACGAAGGCCTTGTCTACCAGGTCAAGCACGTAGGCGCAGCCACGGCAAACACCTACTACTTGCAGGCTGAGCGCAGCGGCAACAACTACCTCTTCCGCACATCGACCGACTCGAAGGTGGGCGAAGGCGTGAAGGCCTGCTTCATCGACGGCCCATCCAGCAAGCTCACCGACAAGTCTGCCTACTGGAGCATCAACAGCGTTGGTGACCGTATCTACACCCTCCAGGTGCCTTCCAACCAGACTGGCTATGTCGAAGGCGAATACCTCGGAACTGATTATGGCCACACCACCGACTTCACGTATGGCACCTACGGCATCTACTGGGACATCCCCTACAACGAGAGCGCACCTGCAGGTGCTCAGTGGGCCTTCATCAGTGTAGACGAAGTGAAAGCCGCACGTGACTTCTTCGAGCGTACTGAGGTGCTCAAGCAGCTCATCGCCAAGGCCAATCAGCAAAGCATCGGCACAGAGCCTGAGCAGGCCGTCTACGACGACTTCGAGGCCAGCGAAGAGCAGATCGAAGGTGCAATATCCTCACTGCGTGCCAAGCTCCACTACGTTGACTTCGTAGATGAGCGTGTCCGCACCATCACGCGCGACCGCTGGGACGCCAACGACGATGACGAACTAAGCACTGACGAGCTCGCTGCCATCACCGACATCGAGACTATCTACCGCAGTGTCACTGCCATCCGCAGCCTCGAGGACCTGCAATACTTCACAGCCCTGCGCGAGCTGCCCGCCGAGGCCTTCCGTGGATGTAGCAACGTCTCAGCACTTACCCTGCCCCCAAGCGTGACTGCCATTGGTAAGAACGCTCTCTATGGCACATCCAAACTCAAGTACATGGCCATAACTAATGCTGCATCCGTCGTCGACGGCTCAGAGTCGGGCCTCAGCGTCAAAGAGCTCAACCTCTTTGTGCCCGCCGCACTCGTCGAGGCCTACCGCGCCGATGCCTTCTGGGGTAAGTACAACATTCTCGAATACACCGGCACACCTACCGTCACAGCCGAGCCCGCCAGCCGTCAGTACGGCCGCGCCAACGGCTCCTTCACCTACGTCGTCAGCGGAGCACCCATCACCGGCGAACCTGCGCTGACCACCGATGCAGCGCTTACCACACCAATCGGCGACTATCCCATCGTAGTAGCTCCCGGAACCATAGTCAGTCACGGGCTTCAGCTCGTCGACGGCACGCTCACCATCCAGCGCGCACCTGTCACCGTAACTGCACAGTCCTACACCCGTGCCTATGGTGAACCCAACCCCGAGTTCGAAGTCAAATACTCCGTGCTGCGCAACCGCGAGAAGATCGACGATGTGCTCACCGCACAACCCGTCATCGAATGCGACGCTACGCCCGAGAGCTACGCCGGCGTCTACGAGATACGCGTCTCAGGCTGCCAGGCTGACAACTACGAGTTCACATACGTCTTCGGCATGCTGACCATCGAGGGCGGTCCCGACGCCATACGTGGCATCGCCGGCGAACAGGCGGACGAGGCTGACACCTATGACCTCGCAGGCCGCAAAGTACAACGCTCAACGTCAACGGCTCAGCGTCCAACGATAGTTATCCGCGGCGGCAAGAAGATTGCCGTCAAGTAATTGACACCCTAATCAATCCCGCGAGAGCATCCATGCCACCGTTTCACAGTGTGGCATGGATGCTCTCTTCATTCTGCCCGTGGGGGCTGCCCCAGTATTCTCGCCTACAACTCTGACACGCCAGACGAAACAGCCCACCCTGACACTACATATCCTCATGATAAGCCTGCAAAATCCATTTACAGCCTCCACCCAGTAGACTTCAGGGCCAAAGCTATTTTCTAAAAAACCTTAAGCCTTCCAGCCGAAAGGCTTAAGCTATTTGCCCGAAAGGCTTAAGCTAATTGCCCAAAAGGCTTAAGCTAATTGCCCGAAAGGCTTAAGCTATTTGCCCGAAAGGCTTAAGCAAATAAAAAAAAGACCTATTGGCAGATGTGATGCCAATAGGTCTTTTTTTTGAATGTGTAAATGGCTTTTGTGGATGGCCTTTTGAGTTTAGTACTTGAATGAACCATAGACGGTGCCGCCTTGTCCGGGCACGAAGGTGTTGTCGAGCTTGATGCCTTGACTCTTGGCGCCTGTGTTGGTGACGGTGAGTGTGCCGCCTGTGGCTGTAAGGGTGGTGGCACGTACGCCGCGGCTCTTGGTGCCTGTGGCGTTGACTGTGGTTGTTCCGCCAGCAATGGTGAGTGTGAGGTCGGCCTTGATGCCTGTGGCACGGTTATCCTCGGCCGTTGTCGGGTCGGTGAAGACGTTGCCTGCTACGGTGATGTCTACGGTGGGTTCTGTCGTCTGGCTGCCTATGGTGAGATTGCCGTCGCTGGCGATGGCCTTCGAGCCGTTGGCTGTTGATGTAAGGTTGACGGTGACTGTTCCCCCGAGGATTTGCATGTGTGGAACGATTGATGTGTCGGAGGCGTCGTCGTCGAGGCGTATGCCTTTGGCGTCCTCGGCGGAAAGGGTTACGTTGAGCGAGCCGCCTGTCATGATGAACTGTCCGTTGAGTTTCTCTTCTGAGGTGGCGTCGGTCTCTACTTGAAGGCCGTCGGCACCTACATCGCTGATGACTACTGTTCCGCCGTTCATCTCGAAGAATTCGCCGCAGTGGATGCCGTCGGAGGCTGCCGAGACGGTGATCTCGCCGGTGCTGGGCTTCAGCTCCAGGTATTCTTTGGAGCGGAGTCCGTGGCGCGCGTTGCCTTTAATGCTGAGGCTGCCGCCGCCGCTTATTTCGAGGTGCCCCTGGCAGTTGAGAGCTGCTTTCTGCTCGCTTGAGGCTGCGTCCTCGAGTTTGTTGGTTGAGCCGTCCTCGAGTTTCAGTTTGATGCGCTTGCCGCATTGTATGTTTACGGCTCCGCCCGTGGCCGAAGTGATGTCGAGGCCATCGAAGGTGAAGCTTGTCTTGTACTCTCCGTTGTAGGTGAATGAGCCGTCGGCAGTGGTGCCGCTAAGCACGAAGAGGAACTCGTCGGTTGTGTTGCTGTTGGTGAGCACTACGTTGGCGCCGTTGATTTCGTATGTTATCTGGTCGGCCAGCTGCTCGTCGACCTCGACGCTTGCTGATGTGCCAGTCCATTTCACGTAGATGGTGCTGTCGACAGAGATGACGATGGTGTCCTCGGGGACGGTGTCTTCGGGGATGGTGTCCTCGGGTATGGTATCGGTGCTTGAGGAGTCGGGTGGCGTTACGGGCGTAACGTCATCGGGGTCGTCGCTGCCGCAACCTACGGCGATGCTTGTCAGTGCCATGAGTGCGACCAGTATAAGTGGCAGATGTTTCTGTTTCATAAAATGTTCTGTGTGGGTAATGTATTAGAATTTAAATCTGTAGCCGATGCTTATGGCGTGGATGTTCTCGTTGCCGTCGTCATCGTTCTCGTGGGTGAAGACATAGGCTGCGCTCAGCTTGTGTTGCTTGTTTATGGCGTAGTTGGCGCCTGCCATGGTGCGCAGTTTGTCGAGGTGCCAGCTGTCGCCCATATTATTGTGGAATTCTACTGAAGTGAAGGGCTCCCACTGCCAGCCTTTCTTGTCGATGGCGAACTTCAGGCGAGAGCGAAGCAGGTGGCGGTCCCAAGCGTCCTTGTGGCGGACGACGTTCTCGATCTCGTCCCATCCGGTTATGTTGCCTGAAGCATCGTAGGAGGGGTCTCGGAAGCGTGTTCGTTTGACGTCGCGTGCTGCCTGGTGGGTGTATTGATATCGCTCGCGGAGCGAGATGCGAAGGGTCTTCCAGAAGCGCTTGTCGGCAGTGATGTCGAAGACTATGCGGTGGCGGGGAGCCCAGTGTGATGAATCAACATTGTAGCCGTTGAACCGTCCTGAGCTGTTGCTGTAGTTTTCTTTGCTTTCGGTGAGGTAGTGCTTCTCGATGAAGGTATATCCGATGCCGAACTTAAGGTGCTTGCCCAACTTGTATTCAAGGCCTAAACTGGCATCGAAGCGGTTGGCGTCATCGAACCAATCTATGCTGCGGAAGCCTACGCCGGCATCAATGCTGAGGTTGTAGGGCAGGAGCTTGGTGACGCCGACTTCGGTCCACACGGCACCGTAGCTTTCGGTGTCCTGAGCATGGAACGTGAGGGGCAGTGCCATCAGGAGTAAGGGAAGGAGGCGTTTCATTTTCGATAGGACTTATTTAACTTAAATAAACAGCGGCCATGGCTGTGCCTTGCGGCTCTTACATCTCCTTTGGCAACCGGCCGAAGCGGGCGATGCTGTTGGCCGCGTCCTCAGGGTCGTCGTAGAAGATGCGAATCAGGGGCGAGTCCTTGAGGTAGTCTATCATGCCCACTTCGATGCGGGTAATCTTGAGGCCGGTGCGCTTCTCGAGGTCGGCCTTGAGCTCAGCGCGCTTCTCTGGCTTGATGAGTTCGACGTTGTCGTAGCGTATGATTTTTGAGGCCTCCTGGCTCATCACCTTTGAGCTCTCGAAGATCCATGCCATGCAGATGAAGGCGAGGTTCACGAAGAGAATGGTGACGATGCCTATGCCATCCCAGTAGTCGGCCTTCGGGTGGTAGTCGCCGTGGGCCACGGCGTTGACCACGCTCAGGGATATGAGCATGAAGAGGTAAGTCATCTCGCGAATGGGCACGGCCTCGGTGCGGAAGCGCATGATGCCGAAGATGGCAAAGAGGCCCATGGCGGCGCCAATGTTCATGCCTTCGCCCTCCATGAGACTTACGAGCAGGAAGATGCTCATGGCCATGAGGATGAAGATGAAGGCGTAGTCGCGACGGTGGCTGCGGGGGAAATAGAAGCAGCGGGCAATGATGGTCACTACGATGAGGTTGACAAGGAATCGTAGCGACAACGAGATAAATTGTTGTGGGTCGAGGAGCGTGAGTCCAAACTGCTGGCCCAGTTCATAGTTGATTTGAGTGAAGTCCATCATGAGGATTATAGTTTTATGTTTTTAGCCTTCAGGGGTTTAGCGTCTCGGTTCCCTTATTCTCTCGTCGGCACGGCAAAGCGATGTCCAGTGAGCTTGCTGATGGTAATCATCTTGAACTTGAACGTGTTGTTCTTCAGCTGTCCGTTGGTCATGGCTGAGCCGATGCAGTATTTCGAGAAACCGTGGGGCTGGATGCGCAGTTGGCGCAGCATACTGAGAATGGGCGAATAGACATTGCCGTCGCGCTTGAGCTCGATGATGACGAGGTCGCCCGTCTCGGCGTCAGCGTCGGTCTCGAAGTTGTGGAAGCTGACGTTGAAGTCTATGGTCAGGCGCTCCGTCTTGCCATAGTTGACAAGCGTGATACGCTGAAACCTGTTCTGCACCATGGGCAAAACACTGTCGAAGGTCTCGCCCGTAAGGCCGCGTGTGAACTCGCTGCCGCCGGCATCTACTATGTCAGTCGTCTCTTGCGAGGGCACGGTGATGCGCTTCTTCTTCGTGCGGCCGTGGTTGTTCTTCGTCTTCACTTCGAGGAAGGTAGCGTCAGAATCTAAATACGTACGCACGCGAATCTTCTGGCGAGGAGCGCAGCCGTTGTGGTGGTCGGTGTAGAAGCGATGTGCGGGTGTGTCGTAATAAGTAGTGCGGTAGTTGGCGATGCGCTCGCTGCCTATCTGCTGAGCGAAGTACTGCCCTTGAGCCAGCTCGAGCAGCGCCGCCAGATGCTGCTTGTTGGTCACAAACTTCGTGTCGGTGCGGTTCATGAGCTTTATGCCGCTCATCTCGTCGAGCGAGATAGGCGGCAACTGATCAAGCCAATGGAGTATCTTCTTATCGTTCTCTGACATCAAAGCGTTTCTTTCCGCCTGCAAATATAGAAATTTATTTAAGCGCGGATAATCATTTCTATAGATTTTTAAGCGTTTCGTTTAATTTTTCACATAAAAAACCTTGTGAATCGATGAAAACACTTATCTTTGCTGCCAAATAAACCCTCAAAACTATAATTACTATGGCAGACTACAAAGAAATACTCAACATCGCCGAGGAGCGCATGGAAGAAGCTGTGATGTATCTCGAAGACTCGCTAGCACGTATCCGTGCAGGAAAGGCCAACGTGAAATTAATCGATGGTATTCGCGTCGACAACTATGGCGCCATGGTGCCCATCAACAACTGTGCCGCCGTGACGACGCCAGACGCCCGCACCATAGCCATCAAGCCTTGGGACAAGTCGATGTTCAAGGTCATAGAGAAAGCCATCATCAACAGCGACCTCGGAATCATGCCCGAGAACAACGGTGAGATAATCCGTATCGGGATTCCGCCTCTCACCGAGGAACGACGCAAGCAGCTCGTAAAGCAGTGTGGCAAGGAGGTTGAGCAAGCCAAGGTGAGCGTGCGCAATGCCCGCCGCGATGGCATCGAGGCCCTGAAGAAAGCCGTCAAGGAAGGCCTGAGCGAGGACTTCCAGAAAGATGGCGAGGGCGAGCTGCAGAAGAAACACGACAAATACATCAAGCAGATTGACGAACTCCTGGCAGCAAAGGAGAAGGAAATAATGACAGTGTAATTGAGGATTAGAACCCGGAGAAGGGTGAAAAGGGCCTAAGCGGTTAGGCCGTGATAACTTCCGATAGTTAAATAGGATTATACTTGACAGGCATTGTCATAAGAAATACGGGAAGCTGGTACGACGTCCGTACGGACGACGGCCAGTTTTTCGCGTGTAAGGTGAAGGGCAATTTCCGCCTTCGGGGCATTCGCTCTACGAATCCCGTGGCCGTAGGCGACCGCGTGGAGATTAAGCCTACGGCCACCGTTGCGGCGCCCGACGGCTCAGCGTCAGCGCTGCCTACAGCACTCATCACCGAGATCCTCGACCGCCGCAACTACATCATACGCCGAGCCTCGAACCTCTCGAAACAGAGCCACATCATAGCCGCAAACGTGGACCTCGCAGGCCTCGTCGTGACACTCGTACACCCCGAGACCTCCACCACTTTCATCGACCGCTTCATAGCCTCGGCCGAGGCCTACCGCGTGCCCGTGGCGCTGATAATAAATAAGGTCGACCTCTACGACGAGGCCGACCTTCGCTATCTCGATGCCATAATGTTGCTCTATCGGCAACTGGGCTACACCTGCCTCGCCGTATCGGCCGAGACAGGTGAGGGCCTCAAGGCCCTACGCGATGAGTTGCGCGGCAAAACGACGCTCTTCAGCGGCAACAGCGGCGTGGGCAAATCCACGCTCCTCAACCGGCTCGTGCCCGAAGCACGCGCCAAGACGGCCGGACTCAGCGCAGCACACGACCAGGGCCAGCACACGACAACGTTCTCAGAGATGTACGACCTCGACGGTGGCGGCGGCATCATCGACACACCAGGCATACGCGGCTTCGGCACTTTCGATTTCGAGCGTGACGAGGTTTCGCACTATTTCCGCGAAATCTTCAGAATTGGCCGCGGCTGCCGCTTCGGCAACTGCACCCACACTCATGAGCCGGGCTGCGCAATAAAAAAAGCCCTCGACAATCATGAGATTGCCGAGAGCCGTTATCAGTCGTACCTCTCAATGCTCGGAGACAAAGACGAGGGTAAGTATCGAGAGAAATATTAGGTGGGTTACGACGGATTCTCGATATGTCCGTCGCGGAAACTCATATCCATGATGTGCTCATAACGAGGAACGAGGAAGGCCCTGAAATCGACCTGCCAGTTGTCTAACTTGAAATTCATGAAGCCTGACGTCAGAACGATAGGATAGTTGCTGACAGTGGCCGTGCCGCCGTCAGGATTGCGGTTGGGCATTGCTACGCTGTCCACTGGCGCGGAGAAATCCCAGGCGCTATGGTCTGCTAGGATTGTGGCTTCTATGGGCTTGCTAAAGAAATAGGCCGTGTCGTTGGTGGTGATGGTCACGTCCTTGATAAGGGCGTCGCCCCAAGTGGGACTGACATAATGCAGATTGCAGAGCGTGCCTGCCTCGTTGGTCAGCTCGATAGTAAGAGCATCGCCTTCAGACGGGATGAAGGAGGCGTATTTGTTACTGCCCCAAGTCCATCCGGTATAGGTGCCGGGCAAGGAGAGAACAGGGCCGATGATAGGTTCTACGGTCTCATCTTCATCGTTGCAGCCTACGAGACCTAAGGTGAGTGTCAGGACAAGGGCCAAGGAACATGTTTCCTTATTCATTGTTTTATTTTGTGTTGGTTGGTTAAACGATGCTTTTTTGACGCTGCAAAGGTACATCTTTTATCATTTTGGCTACAATGTGATTCCTAACGTTAAGTTTTTTTAAGGGCAGAAACACGTATTTTTCTTTCGTTAACTATAGTTTTTGTCGTACCTTTGCGCCGCTTTTTATAGAGACAATCTGATGACAACACTAATAGCTGCTATATTGTCACTGTTTTCTGTGCCAGAAGTGGTGGATACTATGCGCACGGCAGACATCGAGGAGGTTGTGATAGTCTCCACGCCGAAGGAGAGTCAAAGGCTGCGGCATCAGCCACTGGCGTCGACGTCGCTGTCGCAGGATGCCATGCTCGAGCGGGGCGTCAGCGGCGTCAAGGACTTCTCAGCACTCGTGCCTAACCTCTTTATCCCCGACTATGGTTCACATCTGACTACGAGCATTTATGCCCGCGGCGTAGGATCGCGCATAGGCACTCCATCCGTGGCACTGTACGTCGATGGTGTGCCGCAGGTGTCATCAGCCAGTTACGACTTCAACTTCTCCAATGTCGACCGCGTCGACATCCTGCGCGGCCCGCAGTCTACGCTCTACGGCCGCAATTCCATGGGAGGTGTCATACGTGTCTACACTAAGAACCCGATGCATTATCAGGGTACGGACATCCTGTTTGATGCCGGGCACGTGGTGGGTAAGGCGGAGAATGGCTCTCTCGACGGCATAGGCCGTTATAAGCTCAACCTTACGCACTACCACCTCATCAATGAGCGATTCGCCTTTACCGGGCACCTCTTTGGAGATATCGACGGTGGCTACTTCTGCAACGAAGCTCGCAGCGACGAGCGTATCGACGAAAGCAAGGACATGGGAGCACGCATGCGCTTTATATTCAAGCCACAAACCTCGCTCAACTTTGATCTCTCTATCAGCCACGAATGGCTAAAGCAGGGCGGCTATCCATACGAGTACAGAGGCATCGTAGGCGCGCCTTCAACACCCGACCCCTCGACGCCCATAGGACATATAGCATACGACAACCGCAGCGGTTACCGCCGCAACCTTACTAACGTCGGGCTGACAGCCGAGAAGTGCTGGCCGCAGGTGACCCTCGCCAGTGTCACCGGTTTTCAACACCTGCACGACAGAATGGACTTAGATCAGGACTTCACTGATACTAACCTCTATACGCTGATGCAGCGGCAAAACAGCAACACCGTCTCAGAGGAACTCATGCTGAAGCCGGCTGCCAAAGACCTTGCCACCTCCGATTTCAACTATTCGTGGCTACTTGGGCTGAATACCATCTGCCAGTGGACGTCGGCCGACGCGCCCGTCACCTTCCACGACGACGGCCTGGATTGGCTCAACGGCCTCATCAACCGACAGGCCAACACACATCTGCCGACCATAACGAGCTACGATGGTGCCGGACACGAGCAATATACGATGAATTTCCTTTTCAACGACGTCATCCTCGGCTCCGACCTCGCCTTCCCTGGCATGTACAAGACGCCGTCGGCGAATATGGCCGCATATCACCAGAGCACGTTCAACAACCTGTTTGGCTTAGAGCACCTTAACCTCACGGCCGGTTTGCGTCTCGAATATGAGCGTTTCGTGCTCGACCACGAGGCCTGCTATGCTTTCGGACAGCTCTACGGCCTCAACGGCCGCATGACATACCCCGACGGCAGCGTGCGCGAGGGCATGACTCTCGTGCCGGAGCGTACGTTCAGCGTCGAGGATCTCCTCGATGGCAAGCACCATAAAGATGATCTTCAGCTGTTGCCAAGGCTGACCTTGCAGTATGCATTCTTGTGCGGCAATGGCAGTCCGCGCTCTAATGTCTACGTCACCGTCTCGCGCGGCTATCGCTCTGGTGGATATAATATCCAGATGTTCAACGAACTGCTACAGTCGCGTATGCAGGCGGCAATCATGCACAACGTTGCTGAGGCCACAATTCCCGTAGTAGAATCCGTAGCCATGATTCCGGCTGATGTCAAGGCTAAGGTGCGCGATATGCTTCAGACAATGGGCACACAGGGCGAGACCGATGTCCAAGGTGCTACATGGTATAAGCCTGAGCGCACTTGGAACTTCGAAGTCGGCGGGCATTTCAACCTCTTCGATGCCCGTCTGCAGGCCGACGTGTCGGCTTTCATCGTGGACACGCGCGATCAACAAGTGTCAAAGATGACGACAGGCGGGCTCGGCCGAATCACAGTCAACTCAGGCATCAGCCTCAGTGCTGGCTGCGAGTCCAGTTTGCGTGCGATGATTACTGACGACCTCTCGTTTGATGTAGCCTACGGCTTCACGCACGCCAAATTCCGCAACGATGACCTGCGCACCTTCGTCCCCTTCGTGCCTCGTCACACGCTCGCCATTGGCCTCACGCAACTGTGGACTCTGCCTTCGCAGGCTTGGCTCGAGCACGTTCGCCTTCATGCCGATTATCGTGGAGCCGGACGAATCTACTGGAACGAGGCTAATTCTGCATCTCGCAATTTCGCCGGAACGCTGAACGCCCGCCTCAGTGCTGACAGAGGGATTGCTGAGCTCTCGCTCTATGCCTATAATATCCTTTCTACGCGCTATCAGGAGTTTTATTTTGAGACAATGCAGCGCGGCTTTGCACAGTATACACGTCCGGCAGAACTGGGTCTGCAGCTGCGCCTGCGCTTCTGATACTCAGTCAGACGTCCTCGCCTTTGAACGAAGCCATAGCTTTATACGAAAAGCCCCCGGGAGTCAGATTAACTTACGCGTAATAGCTTCAGTAAGTTTGACTCCCGGGGGCTTTGTTTTGTATAGTCTCTTTTGAGTTGTAGACAGATATTACTCCTGTTCGCCGTATTCCAACTCTCCTTGTACGACCCATATGAGGTCCTCAGGCTGGAAGTTGCCGTACTTGTCCTTACGAGCCCGCTCGGCGATGGCTTTGGCGATGGCTTCGGTGTCTATATCGACATAGCCCTCTTCATCGGGCTCTTGCTCTAAGATTCCGCTCTCAACGTAGTAATCGGCCAGCAGGTCGATGAAGTAGTAGAGGTCGTCATCGGTGAAGCGTTCCTTCACCTCTTGGGGCAGATATGCCCGTATGAACTCCACGGTGCGGAGGTCATCTTCGGCTTGTGCCAGGAAATCGTCTTCCATAGGAATGGATAAGATAATACGTTTATGAAAAAGGAGTGAGAGTAGCTGAGTGCATTGTTAGCTCTTTAACGTTCCCCCACACATAGCAGTATGCCCTCATTAGAGGATTGCCTTGAGCTTGTCTTCGAGCACATTTTTGGCTACGGCGCCAATCTGCTTGTCGACGACCTGCCCGTCCTTAATGAAGAGGATTGTAGGAATGTTGCGAACTCCGAACTGCATGGGCAGGTCTTGATTCTCATCGACGTCGACTTTGCCTATGATAGCCTGCTCAGCATATTCCTCTGCCAGCTGCTCAATATACGGTGCAACTTTCTTGCAGGGGCCACACCATGTGGCCCAGAAGTCTACGATCATGGGCTTGCCTTGAGCAAGCAGTTCGCTGAAATTGCTGTCTGTGATTTGTAGTGCCATAATGTCAGTTGTTAAAGATGGTTAATAGATGATGTCTGCTTTAGCGGCTGTAGCCGTAATCTATATTTATAATTAATGTGTGGCCATCGCAGTCACCGTGCATGACGATACATTGGCAAAAGCTGTGCCAAAGAGTCCATTAGTCAGCATTTATTTTATACGAGAGTCCCTCGTTGGCTGTGATATATTCGATGAGGCGTCGCTGGACAGAGATTCTCGTTGACCGGCTTCTCAGTTTTATGGGCATGTGCCCTTCCGGGTCGAGAATCTGGAAATAGAGTTCTGCGACACCGGGGCTGTTGTCTGCGAATTCGTGTATCGCTTGAACGAAGTCCTGGCTGACCTTGTCAAGTGGAACAGTGATGGTAATGCTCTTTATGAGGTCATTTTTCACTTGGTCGAGATACTGTATGTTCCCGATGGCTATTTCAATACGGTTGGGGTTAAATCTGCTGGGCGTTACTTTTGCATTGACGAATATAGAAGTCCCGATGGCCATATAATTTGCCCAGGAAATCCATTCGTTGCCCCACAACGGCAACTCGCCCGCTCCTGAGAAGTCCTCCAGGGTGACAATCCCATAGGGCTGCCCACTCTTGCCTACGCCCTGCCGCACGGCAGTGACTATGCCTCCGAAAGTTATGTCCTGGTTGACCCACCGCTCTTTATCGGCCAGTTCCGAGACGCTTGTGGTGCAGACATCTTTGAGCACCACAGCAAATTCGTCGAGCGGGTGAGCCGAAAGATATATGCCTACGAGGTCGCGCTCACGGTTGAGACGTTCGAGCGGGCTCCACTGCTCGAAGTCTTGTGGTATAGCAGGCGTGCTGACCTCAACGGCCCCGAAGTCGCCGAAGAGCGACGCCTCGGCAGACTGCTTGGCCTCTTGGTAAAGCTGTCCGAAGCGTACGAGCGTGTCGATGAACAATTCACCCTTGGCACTGCGGGCAAAGAATTGCTCGCGACATAGTTGCGTGAAGCTGTCGAGTGCACCGCTCAGGGCGAGGCTTTCCACGCCACTGCGCTTGACAGCCGGAATGCTGATGCGCTGCACAAAGTCAAAGATGTCGGCAAACGGCCCGTTGGCCTCGCGTTCGTTGATGATGGCATCTACGGCGCTCTCGCCGAGACCTTTTATGGCCGCCAGCCCGAACCGGATGTTGCCGTCGGCGTCGACGCTGAACTTGTGGCGACTTTTGTTTATGTCGGGTCCCAGGACCTGCAGCCCCAGCGCCTTGCACTCGCTCATGAGTTTGGTAATCTCTGTGATGTTGTCGAGATTGCGGCTCAGGTCTGCGGCCATATACTCGGCCGGGAAGTTGGCCTTGAGCCATGCCGTCTGATAAGCAACCCACGAGTAGCACGTGGCGTGGCTCTTATTGAAAGCGTAGGAGGCGAAATCCTCCCAGTCGCTCCAAATCTTCTCAAGCTTGCCGGGGTCATGGCCGTTTTCCTGCCCCTGCTTGATGAATTTGGGCTTCATGTGATCCAGCTTATCCTTTAGTTTCTTACCCATGGCCTTGCGGAGTGTGTCGCTTTCGCCACGGGTGAAATTAGCCAGCTGGCGCGACAGCAGCATGACCTGCTCTTGATAGACGGTGATGCCGTAGGTGTCCTTGAGGTATTTCTCCATGCAGGGGATGTCGTATTCTACGGGCTGGCGTCCTTGCTTGCGGTTGATGAAGTCTGGAATATATTTCATGGGCCCCGGCCGGTAGAGGGCGTTCATGGCTATCAGGTCCTCGAAGGTTGAAGGTTGCAGTTCGCGAAGGTATTTCTGCATTCCGGCAGACTCAAACTGGAAGGTGCCCGTAGTCTGTCCGTTGCAGTAGAGTTGGTATGTGGCCGGATCATCGATATCGATGCGGTCGATGTCAATGTCTATGCCGAGGCTGTCGTGGATATTGGCTATGGCTTCGTTGATGATGCTTAGAGTCTTAAGCCCGAGGAAGTCCATCTTGATGAGTCCCGTGTCCTCGATGACCGAGCCTTCGTACTGGGTGCAGATCATCTTTTCGCCCGTGTCCTTGTCCTCGGCTGTCGAGACGGGCACCCAGTCGCTGACGTCGTCGCGGCAGATGATGACGCCACAGGCATGTACGCCCGTATTGCGCACGTTGCCCTCGAGCATGCGGGCATAAGATATTGTGTCGCGAAGCAGTTGGTTTGGCGAGACGGCGGCCTGCTGTAGCTCGGGGACGCATGCAATGACGTTCGTTAGGTTCATCTTTCGTGCGTTGCCTTTTTCGTCGTTGGGCAGGCGGTCGGGTATGGCTTTGCAGAGCGCATTGCTGATGTCGAGGGGCAATTTCTGCACGCGGGCCACATCCTTTATGGCCAGTTTCGTGGCCATGGTACCGTAGGTGATGATGTGGGCCACATTTGCTTCGCCGTATTTCTGTGTGACCCATGAGAGCACCTTTCCGCGGCCATCGTCGTCGAAGTCCACGTCGATATCGGGGAGCGAGATTCGGTCGGGATTTAGGAAACGCTCAAACAGGAGGTCGTACTTGATCGGGTCTACCTTAGTGATGCCGAGGCAGTAGGCCACGACGCTGCCGGCAGCCGAACCGCGTCCAGGCCCCACACTGACGCCGAGCTCGTAGCGTGCCGCATTAATGTAGTCTTGCACGATAAGGAAATACCCGGGGAAACCCATCGTCTTCATGACGTGCAGTTCGAAGCGTATGCGCTCTTCGACCTCCTTGCTGAGCGGATCACCATATATTTTGCGTGCTCCTGCGAAGGCGAGATGCGCCAGATAGTCGGCCTCAAGCTTGAGGCGATAGAGCTTGTCGACGCCGCCAATGTTCAGGACTTTCTTTTCAGCTTCCTCAGCCGTGCATACTACGTTGCCGTTCTCATCGCGCGTAAACTCTTCGAAAAGTTCTTGGTCGGTGAAGCGCTGCCTGTAGTCAGCTTCGGTGGCAAATGACTTCGGGATGGGGAAGTTGGGCATGATGGGTGGGTGGTCGATGGAATATGTCTCCACCTTGTCAAGCACCTCTATTGTATTTTCCAGGGCCTCGGGCACGTCGGCAAAGATAGCGTTCATCTCGGCCGTGGTCTTGAACCATTCCTGTTTAGAGTAGAGCATGCGCTTCGGGTCGTCGAGATCCCTGTTGGTGCCGAGGCAGATAAGGCGGTCGTGGGCTTCGGCATTGTCTTCGTCTACGAAGTGGACATCGTTGGTGCATACCACTTTTACGCCGTACTTCTTCGCCAGCTCCAGAATCACGGCGTTGGCCTTTTGCTGCAGCGGGAATGTTTCGCGGTTGGCACGTTGGTTGGGGTCGCGCACTTCGTGGCGTTGTATCTCAAGATAGTAGTCGTCTCCGAAGACACTTTTGTACCATTTGATGCGCTCTTCCGCTTCCCCGATGTTGCCGTTGAGGATGAAGCGTGGCACCTCTCCGGCGATGCACGCCGAGCATACGATAAGGCCTTCGGCGTGGCGGCGCAATTCGTCGTGGTCTGTTCGGGGCCGTGAGTAGAAACCGTCGACCCATGCTTTCGACACCAGCTTTATCAGGTTGTGGTAGCCCGTCTGATTCTTTGCCAGCACGATGAGGTGGTAGCGTGTGTTGTCGCCGCGATCCTTGTCCTTGTCGTAGAGCGTGCGGTTGGCAACATACATCTCGCATCCGAAGATGGGCTTGAATGGCTGGCGCCCTTCCTCCTTCAGCTTTTTGTTTCGCTTGTTGACGTAGTTGAAGAATTCCTTCACGCCCATCATGTTGCCATGATCGGTAATGGCCATGCCCGGCATACCGTCGGCAATGGCTTTCTCTACGAGCTTGGGAATGCTGGCTTGTCCGTCGAGCAGAGAGTATTGAGTATGTACGTGTAAATGGACGAAATTTTGCATAAGGTTCAATTTTCGGGGATAAAATTACGTTTCTTTTGGCAAACCACCAAAAAAGGCAGACTTTTTTTTGCCGCAACGCAAATAATGTTTACTTTTGTCGTTGGAAACAGAAAATCTGCAGTACAATCAATATGGTCAGACCTCTAAAAAAGATTAGGAAAAACATACGCCTGCATCGTGAAGGCACTCAGACTCTCATCTGGGGTGCTGTAGCCCTCGTTGCCTTCTGCCTGCTCACAGGCTATGTGTTTGGCTTCGCCAGTCCTTGGTTCGTGGCTCTCGTCATAATCTGCGCCGTTGTCTATCTGGTAGTCGTGAATTTCTTCCGCTGCCCTATACGCCTCTTCGGTGGCGAGACGGATGGCATCGTCGTGGCGCCTTGCGACGGCAAGGTCGTGGTCGTAGAGGAGGTCGATGAGAATGAGTATTTCCACGACCGCCGCATCATGGTGAGCATATTCATGAGCCTGTTCAACGTCCATGCCAATTGGGTGCCTACAGATGGTACCGTTCGCCAGGTCGACCATCAGAACGGGCGCTTCCAGGCGGCGTGGCTGCCCAAGGCCAGCACCGATAATGAGCGCTCCTCCGTAGTCATTACCACTTCCGGTGGTCAGGAGATTCTCGCGCGTCAAGTGGCTGGTGCCGTGGCCCGCCGCATCGTCACTTACGTGAACCCCGGCGACGAGTGTTTCATAGATGAGCATCTCGGCTTCATCAAATTCGGCTCGCGTGTCGACCTCTACCTGCCCCTCGATGCCGATGTCAAGCTGCATGTAGGGCAGCGTGCCATAGGCAACGAGACTATAGTAGCGCAGCTGAGTCGTTAGTTCTAAGCGTCAAGTTCAATAATCTATATGTTATTTAATTTCCCCAACCTGTTCACCCTCAGCAACCTCGTATGCGGTTGCATGGCTACGGGTGCAGCGTTCCACGGGCATTCCTCGTGGGCTCTGCTGATGATTATCTGTGGTGCCGTCTTCGATTTTCTCGACGGCTTGGTGGCCCGCGCCCTCGGCATCAGCGGGCCGATAGGCAAGGAGCTCGACTCGCTGGCCGACGTCGTCACCTTCGGCGTGGCTCCGTCAGCGATGCTCTTCCAGCTGTTCGGGCTCGTCGTCTATCCTGGCTGGCTGCAGCCTCTGGCTCCGTTCTTGCCTTACACGGCGTTCATCATGGCCGCCTTCTCGGCCCTGCGTCTGGCGAAGTTCAATATCGACGAGCGGCAGCGTACAGGCTTCATAGGCCTCCCCACGCCTGCCAACGCTCTCTTCTGGGCGTCGCTCATTGTAGGGCAGGGCGCTTTCTTGGCCTCTGCTCGCTTCAATGCTCTGTGGCTTTTCCTCTTCATGCTGATGTTCTGCTTCTTCCTCGTGGCTGAGGTGCCTTTGTTTGCACTGAAGTTCACGACTCTGGGCTGGGAGGAAAACCGCGTTAAATACACCTTTCTGATTGTGGCGATCGTTATCCTGTTCCTGGGCTACCACAGCTTAGGCGTCAGCGTCATTGCCGCTATTATTCTTTGGTACATCATTTGGTCGCTCCTTGTGTGGAAAGTAAGAAAAGACTGATTATGCAGGACATCATCATAAGCCACGACTTGGAGGCCGACCTCGCTAAGGCGGTCGGGCGTATTGCGCCCGACCGCCTTTTTGTTTTAGCCGACGACACCACGGCAGCCTGCTGTTGGCCCGTAGTCAAGGGCTACAGCAGCCTTGCAGGAGCCCGTCTCATCACCATAGGCTCTACAGACAACGCCAAGACGCTCGACACACTCGCCGCCGTATGGCAGCAGCTGGGTGAGCATGGCGCCACGCGCCACTCCGCCCTCATCAACCTGGGCGGCGGCATGGTCACAGACCTGGGTGGCTTTGCCGCTGCTACCTTCAAGCGCGGCATGGCTTTCGTGAACGTGCCAACTACGCTCTTGGCTATGGTGGACGCGAGCGTCGGCGGCAAGACGGGCATCAATTTCCGGGGCCTCAAGAACGAGATAGGCGCTTTCTGCGACGCCCGCACGGTAGTCATTCACACGCCTTTCCTGCGAACGCTGGATGCCGAGAACCTGCGCAGCGGCTATGCCGAGATGCTCAAGCATGGCCTCATCAGCTCAGCCGAGGAGACCGCAGAGCTGCTGGCCTTCGACATCTTCGACCTCGACTATGGGACACTGGCAGGCCTCGTAGGGCGGAGCATACAAGTCAAAGAACGCATCGTAGCCGAAGACCCGCACGAGCACGGCCTGCGCAAAGCGCTCAACCTGGGGCACACCGTTGGTCACGCCTTCGAGAGCTTCGCGCTCGAGAACCATGCTCCCGTGCTTCATGGCTACGCAGTTGCTTGGGGCCTCGTGTGTGAACTCTACCTCAGCGCCACGCGCTGCGGTTTCCCTACGGCGCTGTTCCATCAGGTGGAGCACTTCGTCAGCGATGTCTACGGCCGTTTTGTTCTCGACTGCAAGCACTACGACCACCTCTTCGACCTTATGACTCACGACAAGAAGAACGTTGCCGGCCAAATCAATATGACGCTGCTCGCCGCTCCCGGCGACGTGCGCATCAATCAAGTGATGCAGCGCGACGACATCTTCGAGGCTCTCGATTACTACCGCGAGAGCTGATGCCGACTCGCTGAGTCAGAATTTTAACTCAAGATACATGAATCATAGCTCACGATTTCCTATATTTTAATTACAGACTATAATGCATAAATCACATTCCTGGCGCTGCAACAGCAAAGCTTCATTCCTCTCAGGCGCAACGAAGCGAGGGCTTATGTTCTTCCTTTGCATCCTCTTCTTAGCGCCGCTAAGCGCCAAGAAAACCCAACGCATGAGCGGCAATCCCATCTTGCCGGAATTCCACGCTGACCCCGAAGTGCTCTTCTCGGAGCAGACGGGCCGCTTCTACATCTATTCTACTACCGATGGCGCCCCGGGGTGGGGCGGCTACTATTTTACAGCCTTCTCCTCGGCCGACCTCGTCGACTGGCGCCACGAGGGTATGATCCTCGACCTGGCGACGGATCAGGTGCCGTGGGCTTCCGGCAATGCTTGGGCACCTTGCATCATTGAGCGTCGCGAGGGTGCCGGCTGGAAGTATTATTTCTACTACAGCGGCCACAATCCCGAGCACAACCGCAAGGCTATCGGCGTGGCCGTGGCCGACAAACCCACGGGGCCTTTCCGCGACCTTGGCCGCCCCATCGTCGACGACCGTCCGCAGGGCGTGCGCGGCGGGCAGCAGATTGATGTCGATGTCTTCTGCGACCCAGCCTCAGGCAAGTACTATCTCTACTGGGGCAACGGATATATGGCTGGCGCCGAACTCGCGGCCAACATGACGAGCCTCGTGCCCGGCACTACCACCGTCATGACGCCCGAGGGCGGCACTCTCTCCGACTATGCCTACCGCGAGGCGCCCTACGTGTTCTATCGTGGTGGACTTTATTACTTCCTCTGGAGCGTCGACGACACAGGCTCGCCCAACTACCACGTAGCATACGGCACCGCCACATCGCCGCTCGGGCCTATCGAGGTGGCCAAAGACCCGGTAATCCTTATCCAGCGCCCCGAAACCGGCATCTACGGCCCCGCCCACAACAGCGTCTTGCAGCTGCCGGGCACCGATGAGTGGTATATCGTTTACCACCGCATCAATGCCGCTTATCTCCATCGCGACCGCGGCCCTGGTTTCCACCGGCAAGTCTGCATCGACCGGCTCGAGTTCAATGCCGACGGCACCATCCGCCCCGTAGTACCCACCAACGAAGGTGTGGCTGCCGTGAAGGTCAAGGTAAAGAAACAAAAGGATGCGAAGGCACGAAAATAGCCCTCCATTCGCCAATCCACAATCTGCAATTCGCAATGAAACTGTCATTCCCCAATTTGCTGTTCCCGCTTCTCGCTCTCGTAATCCGCCCCGCTGACGCCTCTGCCCAAGGCCGCCTCGTGGCCGACGCCGACGTCGTCAACGTAGGCGAAATACTCTACCAGACACCCCGTACACTCAGCTACCGCCTCATCAACCGCGGCACCAGCCCCGTCACCATAACAGCTGTAGTGCCTTCCTGCGGCTGCACTCAGGTGCGATATCCCGAGACGCCTATCGCCGCCGGCGCTGATGCTGAGCTCACCGCGACCTACGACGCACGCACGCTCGGCACCTTCCAGAAAGAGATTGAGGTGTACGTCAACGGCGCTGCCGAGCCCCTCTATCTCACCTTCCAAGGGCGAGTCGTGGCCGATGCGTCGGACTACGGCGGCGGCTTCCCCGTAGATATGGGCACAGTGAAGCTCTCCACCCGTGAGATTGAATTCTCCGACGTCAATATGGGCGACTATCCCGAGGCCAACATCATGGTGCTGAACAACTCGCGGCAGACGATGAGGCCACAGCTTATGCACCTGCCCACGTACCTCACAGCTACCTACCACCCCGAGCAACTTGCAGCGGGTAGAGTAGGGCGCATAGCCCTCAAACTCAACACCGAGCGCCTGCTCGGCTATGGCCTCTCGCAGACAACCATCTACATGTCGAGGCGTATGGGCGACAAGGTCAGCGAAGACAATGAGATCGACGTCTCAGCCATACTGTTGCCGCCAATGCCTAAACGCAGCACTAAGCAGATGGCCGACGCGCCGATCCTCGTCGTAGAGACCGACACGCTCGACTTCACCCCGCTCATGGTGAAGAAAAAGAAAACCTACAAGCAGACTATCACTATAGGAAACGCCGGCCGCCAGACGCTCAACGTCTACAGCGTGCAGGCTTTCGGACATTCGGCCACCGTGAAACTCTCGTCGCGCAAGATTGCGCCCGACGGCAAGGCGCGCCTCACCGTGACCCTCGACAGGGAGCGTCTCGCACGCCAGAAGGCCGCACCACGCCTGCTGCTCATCACCGACGACCCGCGCCGCCAAAAGACCATCTTGACCTGTAAGGTCGTTGGGGATTAGGAATGAATGGATTAGAGATTAGGGATTAAGGATTAGGGATTCAGGCCTGCCCCCGACCACTCCCGCCAGAGGACGGGGATAGCTTAAGGGTTTCCGCCAAAAGGCTTAAGCTAATTCTCCAAAAGGCTTAAGCTAATTTGCCAAAAGGCTTAAGCTAATTTGCCAAAAGGCTTAAGCTAATTCGCCAAAAGGCTTAAGGGTTTCGGTTGGAAGGCTTCTTCAGACTCGCTTCGCTCAAAGAAGCGTCGCAAGCACCGAGCGAAGGGTGCGCCCGAATGGAATAATATAATGTAGAAATTAAAGTTTATAGAACTTAGAGATAAGATAATGATACATCCAGAGAACAGCGACGAATACAAAGGACTTGTCGTCAACGATGGCGTACAACAGCCCTCCATAGTCAACCCCTACCTGCAGCGAGGCCGCTTCGCACGGCGACGCCTCACCGTCGACGACTACGTCCGTGGCATCCTCGACGGCAACGTCACCATCCTGGGGCAAGCCGTGACACTCGTCGAGAGCACCCACCCCGAACATCAAGCCATTGCCCAGGAAGTCATTGAACGATGCCTGCCATACAGCGGCAAGAGCGTGCGCGTTGGCATCAGCGGCGTGCCCGGAGCGGGCAAGAGCACCAGTATCGACGAGTTTGGCATACACGTCCTGCAGCGTACTGGAGGCCGACTCGCCGTGCTCGCCATTGACCCTTCGTCGGAGAAGACCAAGGGCAGCATCCTCGGCGACAAGACACGAATGGAGAAACTGAGCGTACACCCTGACTCTTTCATTCGGCCCAGCCCCTCGGCAGGCTCCCTCGGAGGCGTGGCACGCAAGACCCGCGAGACAATCATCCTCTGCGAGGCCGCCGGCTTCGACAAGATTTTCGTCGAGACCGTGGGCGTAGGGCAGAGCGAGACGGCATGCCACTCGATGGTCGACTTCTTCCTCGTCATACAACTGGCTGGCACAGGCGACGAGCTGCAAGGCATCAAGCGCGGCATCATGGAAATGGCCGACGGCATCGTCATCAATAAATGCGACGGCGACAACGTCGACGCCTGCCACCTCGCAGCACGCCAGTTCCAGAACGCCCTGCACATCTTCCCCATGCCCGAGAGCGGGTGGGCACCAAAAGTGCTTTGCTACTCCGGATTCTACGGCTATGGCATCAAGGAAATATGGGATATGGTGTACGAGTACGTCGACTTCGTCAAGAATAATGGCTACTTCGAGCGCCGCCGTGCAGAGCAGGCTAAGTTCTGGATGTACGAGAGCATCAACGAGCAGCTGCGCAACAGCTTCTACCAGAACCCCACTATCTCCTCCCTCCTGCCGCACGCCGAGGAGAGCGTACTGGCTGGGCAGAAGACGTCATTCGTTGCGGCCAAGAATCTCCTCGACTCCTATTTCGCGCTGATGAAATAGCCCTAAACGGCCCAACCAAACTTTGCACCTGAATACCAGAACGACAAGCGAATGACTCAACACGATCGCACCCGTGAACTCGGTACAAAGCCTATAGGCGCACTGCTGATGCAGTACGCCGTGCCGGCCATTATAGCCATGACGGCCTCATCGCTCTACAACATGGTCGACAGCATATTCATAGGGCAGGGCGTAGGCGCCATGGCTATTGCCGGACTGGCTATCACCTTCCCCCTGATGAACCTCTCGGCGGCGTTCGGAGCCATGGTCGGCGTCGGCACGGCAACGATGATAAGCGTGCGCCTGGGCCAGAAAAACCGCGAACAGGCGCAGCTCTTCTTCGGCAATTCGCTGACGCTGAACGTGATAATGGGCGTGGTGTTCATGGCGGCGGTGTTGGCTTTCCTCGACCCGATTCTACATTTCTTCGGGGCCTCAAGCCTCACACTCCCATACGCCCGTGAGTATATGGAGTGGATCCTCTACGGCAACGTGTTCACTCATCTCTATTTCGGGCTTAACGCCGTACTGCGCTCAGCCGGACATCCGCGCACGGCCATGGCGGCAACCATACTGACGGTGGCTTTGAACACAGCGCTCGACCCCGTGTTCATCTATGGCTTCGGAATGGGCATCAAAGGCGCTGCCATTGCTACTGTGCTCTCGCAGTGCGTGTCGCTGACGTGGCAACTGTGGATTTTCTCGAGGCCTACGGAAGTCGTCTTCCTGCGCCGCGACACACTGGCTCTGCGCCGCCACATCGTGGGCGGAATACTCTCTATAGGCCTGTCGCCGTTCCTGATGAATGCATGCTCGTGCCTTGTGGTGCTGCTCATCAACCGTGGCATGGTGGAGTATGGGGGCGATCTGGCGGTGGGAGCCTACGGTATCGACAACCGCGTCCTCTTTCTCTTCGCCATGATAGTCATGGGCTTCAACCAAGGGATGCAGCCCATAGCCGGTTACAACTACGGTGCACAGCATCATGACCGCGTGCGCGAGGTGCTGTGGCGGACGATAGGTTATGCCACGGTGGTGATGACGGTGGGCTTCGTCCTATGTGAGATTTTTGCCGAATTCATCATTCGGGCGTTCACAAAAGACCTCGGCCTGATACGCATGGCGGCCCACGGCATGCGCATCGATGTGGCACTGTTCCCAGTGATAGGCTTTCAGATGGTCACCGGCAATTTCTTCCAAAGCATAGGCCAGGCGGGCAAGAGTATATACCTCTCGCTGACGCGCCAGCTGCTCTTCCTCGTGCCCGCCCTGCTACTCTTGCCGCCTATGATGCCCGCACTGGGCCTGCCCGAACTCGACGGCGTATGGCTGTCGCTGCCCGTGAGCGACGGACTGGCAGCCCTGAACGCCGCCGTCTTACTCTACTGGCAGATACGAGAATTTCAAGGCCGACCCGTCAATTTTTCCCCATTCCATCGATTCAACCTCCTGCGTTTGCCCCGCCGTATCCACTACTTTGCCGTCAACCGCGTCGCTCCTTACATACCTCTCTTCTCACTCTTCCAGCATGAAGACAAAGAGAACGAAATAGCGGAACAACGGAATAACGATATAACGGATACCCCAATACAGAAATAACGCCATGAAAAGAATTGGCCTCCTTTCCGACACACATAGCTATTGGGATGACAAATACCTGGAGTACTTCGAGGAGTGCGACGAAGTGTGGCACGCCGGAGATATCGGTAATACCGACGTCGCCGACCGCCTCGCTGCCTTACGTCCCCTGCGTGCCGTCTGCGGAAACTGCGACGGCGGCGACCTCCTGCGCATGTTCCCCAAGCAGCTCCGCTGGACTTGCGAGGGAGCCGACGTGCTGATGACACACATCGGAGGCTACCCTGGGCACTACGACCGTGGCATCGTGCGCCAGCTCATGGAGCGCCCGCCAAAGCTCTTCATCTGCGGACACAGCCATATTCTTAAGGTGCAGTACGACCGCCAGCTTGGCCTCCTCCACATCAATCCCGGCGCGGCTGGCCTACAGGGCTGGCACCGCGTGCGAACCCTCGTGCGTTTCACCGTCGATGCCGGCGAGTTCCGCGACCTCGAAGTCATCGAAATTCCACGCCCGCAATCCTCTTTTTTTTAATTTCTTTCCACTGCGGATAAAGAAAAAGTGCGTCAGTGACGGAAAATAAACCTGTTTTTGTTGCTTTTTATTTTATTATTGTTAACTTTGTCGCGCTTAGGCATAGAGTGCGCCAGCTTTAACCTATCCTTAGACACAAACTTTTCAATTAACATATTTACTAACTAAATCAATCAGCGTATGAAGAAATTCTTACTTACGTTATGTGCTCTGCTGACGATAGTCACAGGCGCATGGGCTGAAAAGGTCACCTCTTATAATGCTACACTTGTGACCGACAAAGCCTCAATCAGTGCAGATGCTCTTTATGCGTTCCGAGTAAATGGAGGTTCATACATCACAGAGGATGAAGGACAGTATGCAGCTCCTAATGCTCAGAACAGCATAACTACCAATGCTCTGTTCAAGATTACATCTACCGACAATGGATTCACTGTTCAGTGTCCTGCTACAGGTAACTATTGGAGCCCGCTCAAAAGCGCTGCCACTGGTAATTTCACACCCGAGACCTTGGATATGGGCTATTATGCCTTCACTTTCAGTGGTAATAATGTTCAGGCCTTGGAAATCAATGGCTTCTACATCAACCGTTCCTCAGGCGTCATGCACGGTTGGAACTCGGGCATTAATCTGCAGATGTATCAGATTGAAACTGTTGAATATGAAGTAGCAACTTCGTTAGATGACCTCAGCAACGACAAAGCTTACGTCATTAACAATGCCCGTCGTTCGTGGAATGTAGCCGATGGCGCTACCGAAATGACCTCCATCATAGGCGTTGATACAAAAGCCACGAGCCAGCAGTTTGCTGTCATCAACTACGAGGGCAACTACTATGTCTACAGCGTGAACGCCAAGGGCTTCCTGAACCCTGACAAGTCTTTGGGTGACCCCGCTGTCATTCAGATTAGCGGCACAGGCAATGAAACTTATCCTTGGTTCTTCAATTTCGATGACACGCACAATGTAAACATCAACGGTGCAGGCATTGTCTTTATTGACACTTGGACTGACAAGGATGAAGGTAACAGCAACCGCCTTATCGAGGCAGCAGACTTCGACCCGACAGAAGCCATTAAGGCTATCAAGCTTGCTAATCTCCAGCCTGGCGACGACATGACCGACTTCATCGTCAACCCGAGCTTCGAAACGGGCGACATGACAGGATGGACTACCGTGAATAGCTCCGATACCGGTGTGAAGCCAAACAGCAACGGCACTTACACCACCAACGGTTGCGACGGCACTTACCTCTTCAACACATGGTGGAAAGGTAACCCCATCACCCAGACCGTCACCGGACTGCTCAACGGCAAGTATGAGATGAAGGTCCTCGTGGCCAACGATGCCGGCGAGGGCAATAACGACAAACCATGCATCTATCTGCTCGCTAATGACGACCACGCTGGCCCGGTAGCCGGCACTTCGAAGGGCACCTTTGCTGAAGGCACCATCGAGTTCATGGTCACCAACGGCACCGCAACAATTGGCGTCGTAGGCGGCAACACCGACGGCTCGTTCCGCGAGGACGGCTACTACTGGTACAAGTGCGACAACTTCCGCCTCACCTATCTCGAGGCTCTGCCCAGCATCGACGATGTTGAGATTCCCGAGGGCAAGATGAGCCTTGCTGCAGAGGAAGGTATCGAAAATGCCAAGGCTGCCGGCGACGTAGTACAGCTGCTCGAAGCTGTGGCTGTGGCCAAGAAGTCCATTGAGGCTTATGCCACAGCAGCTCAGGCCATCGCCGACGCTAAGGCTATCCTCAACAGTACCAACGTACCTACCGAAGAGGCTACGCAGGGCTTCGCCGGCGCCATCGAGATCTTCGAGGACGGCTACGAAGCAGGCAATCTCTCTGACGAAGAAGCTGCCAACGCTGCCACCACGCTCGGCACTGCCGTCACCGGATGGCGTGCAGGTGCTGCCGGCGAGTCGGTTAAGTTCCTCGAGAGCGCTTTCGACCTCCCCAACGGTAACTACGACCTCCCCCTCTACGTCAATACATGGTCTGTAGAGGGCGAATCTGATGGCTCCGAGTTCAAAGTGCCCTTCTTCGAGAACTTCGTAGTCGCCGACCAGTCGCTCGCTACGAACCGCTTCGAGACCACAGTCGAAGGCCTCACACCTGGTGATTCGTACGAAGTGACAGCGCTCATCCGCGCCCAAGTAAAAAATAAGAGCGCTCAAGACAATGAAGACCTGCCTTATGGCGTCTCGTTCGGCGCTGAAGGCGGCGAGCCCGTTGATGCTTGTGCCGATGCTCAATACTTTGAGACTTCCAATCTCTATCTCAAGGAGGTGACCGCTGTAGGCTCTGTCGACGATAGTGGCGTGCTCACAATCTACGTTGCTATTGACGAATCCACAAATGTCCATTGGCTCAGTTTCAAGAACATCAACTATAAGAAGGTCGTGCCCGCAGCATGCATCAGCGTCAAGGACGGCGCCTTCATTGAGTCCACTGGCAACTTCGTTTACCAGTGGAACTCTGGCGACAACATTGACCCCGCTGTCAGTATCACCGTTCCGAATAATGTGAACAATTTCGACAAGCGCGTCACCGAGAACTTCATGATGTACAGCGGAAGAGCTCTCACCAGCCCCTATGACATCACGCTGCCTTTGGGCTACGCCATCAAGGGCGTGACTATCACGGCTACAGCTGCCAGCGACGCTCAGACCGTGTCGTGCGGCGATCTGTCGTATGAGTTCACCTCTGAGGCCGCCACGGAGTTCTACATGGCAGATCCCGATGGCACAGACAACGCTTTCGAGTTCGTGCTCGCTGGCACCAACACCGGTCTGGCTGTCTCGAGCATCTGCATCGAGTATGAGAGCGTAGGCACGGCTCCTGTCACCTTCACCGTCCTCGACGCCGACGGCGGCGAGCTGGCTTCGAAGGTAGAAACCTTAAATGTTGGCTCCGACGTTGAGTTCCCGACAGAACTCCTGCGCCCGTTTGTGGAATATGAATTCGGCGAGAAGCCTGAGATCACCAGTGACGGCGAAAACACCTACATCGCTACCGTAAAAGCCTTAGGCGGTGTCTACCAGATTAAGCGTGGTGATAGCTTCCTCTATGGCAATGGCTACGTTTATGAGGGCGCCCTCCAAGACGGCGAGACAGGCGAAGAGGACTGGTACCTCTGGACCGTTACTGGCAATCCCTACGAAACCGTTCAAATCACCAATAACTACGGAGGAGTCATCTACGCTCTCGAAAGTGCTGCCTACGCTCGAGTTTCTTCCGAGGGCACACCTATGGAGATTACTGCCATTGGCACCGATGACGCCTTCACGATGTATGCCAATGGCAACTGGGGCTTCTATCCATATTCCAGCTTATTCTACTTAGGTGCTGGCTATGGCTCTGGCACCTTCACGGCCATCAAGGTTGCCACCCCCGATCCCTACGAGGCAGCCCTTGCAGCCATCAAGGATGGTACTTACTACAAGGTCTTCACCGAAGTAGAGGGTCAGAAGTACTACCTCACCGGCAACGGTACGCTCTCTGCAGAACCTGCTGACGGTCCCGCCTTCAAGTTCGAGAAAGTGGCCGGTGAAGAGTATGAGTATGGCTTCAAACTAAACAACAGCGGCACATTCTTCAGCAATCCTTCCGGTACCAACGAGAGCAACCTCAAGGCCGGGAAGATAAGCACCAGCACCAGTGGGCGCGACACATGGGAAGCTCAGGTATGGTTCCTTAACGAAGACGGCTACTACGCCGTTCGAGCCACCAATGCCGCAGCCGCTACCAGCAGCTGGGGTTGGGTCGGTAGCTCTTACTGGTATGTCGAGGGCGTAGACGCACCCGTCGCCCAGTATCAGTGGGATCCCTCCTACGTATGGCAGCTTGAGGAGATTGAGAATCCCGTGAACGTCACCTACGTCGTCTATCATGTCGACGGCACTGAGCCTGTAGGCCAGGCTACCGTAGTGCAGGAAGCAGGCAGCGATGCCGTTGTTCCTGACGTGCTGAAGACAAAGCCCTTCTACAAGTACGTTCTTGATGATGACGCCTATGTCGGCGAGGAGGACATTACAATTAATGTTCATCGCGATTACATCGACGGCGTGGTGCTCAAGCTTGACGACCTGAACAACAACACAGCCTACACCATCACTTGCGACCGTGGCGCACTGCTCACCAAGGACGGCTATGTTGCTTCGACAGCTCACTCGTCGAACGCCGGTGCCGAGCCCGCCAAGTTTGCTGTCCTCAACTACGAGGATCACTTCTATCTCTATAGCGTGGCCGATGGCAAGTTCATGAACTTCGATCCTTCTGTAGAAAATGACGGCGAACGCGGTCCGTTGGCTGACGAGCCCGCTCATGGCACTGAAGATGCCATAGTCCTCGAGCCCAAGACCGAGCCTTACTTCCTCGCTTACTTCACAGCAGGCGGCAGCAACTACGGCTTCAACACCAATGGCAACGATCCTACTGGCTATGTAATCAATGGTTGGATGACTGCGGATGCAGGCAACCAGTACTACTTCATCGAGGCTGGCGACTTCGACGCCACCGAGGCTCTTGCTGCTCTCGACGCTTACTTCCATCCCGCTGAAGCTGAAGTGCTCGACGGCATCGCTGCTCTGAAGGAATTCGAGGTACCCGAGACCGAGCGGGCCGCTGACGTAGTGCTGCGCCTCACCGACGCTAAGGTGACATACGTAGGCACATTCGAGCGTACCGATTACGACGAAGACTGGAACGAGATCACCGTCACTGCCGACAACGTAATGATTGAGGACAACACCGCAGCCGTGCTGCTGCAGGGTCTTGGACTGAATGAGGCTCTCAAGACCGGCGACACCGTCAGCGGCGACATCAACCTGACCGTCGTAGCTGGCTGGTTCGGCAACGAGTATGCTGCCAACGACCTCACCCAGGAGAGCCTCGCAGCTCTCGAGGTGACCGAGGGCGAAGCTGTGCCCACAGCCATCACCGATGACAACGTCCTTGAATATGCTGAAAACTTCGACAGCTACTACGTAGAGTTCGCCGACGTCACCTTGTCGATGACCGAGGAAGGAACCCGCCTGATCAACATTCCTGTAATGGAGGATGAGTATGATGTATATGACTTGCTCGGAGTCCTTGCCGATGAAGACTATCCCGAGGACGACACTCCCGTCACCGCTCGCGGCTACATCATCGACTACTTCGGCATGATGAAGTTCTTCCAGCCTATCGAATTCGTAGTGCCCGAAGAGATCGTGCCCGTAGTGGTCACCGGCACCTTCGACGGCGTCATCAAGCAGATCCTCTCGCACCCGCAGACGGGCAAGCAGGGCGAAGCTACTGGCGAGCAGACCGTGACCATCGCCGAGGGCGAGGAAGAAGGCACCTACGACATCACCTTCTCGGGCTTCACAATGCCTGTGACAGGTGCCGTACTGCCTGAGTTCACCATCACCGGCGTTGAGGCTGAGGTCAGCGAGGACGGCGGCACAGCCACCTACACGCTGCCCGTATGGGCTCCTCAGACGATTACCGTCGACCGCGGCACCGGCAGCGTGACCTATAAGATTGCCCTCGAAGGCACCAAGACCGGCGAGGACGCTCCCGTGCTGAAGCTGACGCTCGACAACTCTGTCATCGACGACGTTTACTTCGGCGCTGACGAAGAGACCGTAGACGCAGCCATCGCAGAGGATGAGGCCACCGCTATCCGCGGCATCAACAGCATCACCGAGGCTGGTACCGTCTACGACCTCAGCGGTCGCAAGGTTGAGAAGGTGCAGCGTGGCGGCATCTACATCGTCAACGGTAAAAAGGTCGCTGTAAAGTAAATCTCCGCAGTTCCGTTTGTTGCGACTCTGTCGCAGCATACTGAACACTACAATTGGAGGCTGTGTCATGCTACTGACGCAGCCTCCTTTTTCTTTTTTTCAAAATAGCTTAAGCCTTTCGTCGGAAACCCTTAAGCCTTTTCTCAAATTAGCTTAAGCCTTTTTCTCTCGTTTTTTTAAGTTAGTGGCCCATTTTAACCCTTTTCTTCATTATTTTTAAAAAAAACACTCATTATTCTTGCCCAGTTTTGATAATTTGGTAACTTTGTTGCCGAATTGGCTGCGTACGCACGTACGTTGGCCGCTATTGGTGTCGATGAATTCATTGAAAACATTTATAAATCCCTATTTATTAACTAAATTTATTAACCTATGAAGAAAGCTTTTCTTTTCTTGCTGGGCCTGATCGCCACAATCGGCGCTTGGGCACAGACCTCGCCCTACACAGGCGCGGAATTGGCTGAAGGCGACTTCTTCTTCTACAACGTTGAGACGGGCCTGTGGCTTCAGAACAACGATGGAAGAAACACAAGCGACTGGAACACCCGTGGAGCAGTAGGCTCCTATGGCTTCGAGTTCGGCATTTCAGCTATTGAAGGTGGTTATAAGCTGGATCCAAAGTTCGGCGGTAACCACAGCATGAATGGCTCAAACTTCTACCTCGACACTCCTGACGCCGTTACAGCGTGGACAATCGAGGAAAAGGAAGCAAGCGATGTCACGAATGCTTACACTATCAAGTTTGGGGACCAAGTCCTTGGCCTGGACGACAGCGACAACCTCGCTTTTACAGACTCCAAGAGTACCTGGCAGCTGGTGACTCGCGCTGAGCGCGTTGCCTATCTTGAGGCGAACGCATCTGCTGACAATCCCATCGACGCCACATTCCTTATCAATGACCCTAGCTTCGCCAACGCGAACGAGCGTGCCAGTTCTTGGGTTTGGGATCAGAACGGTGGTAACAAGGATGATGTTAGGTGGTATTGGTGCCGTCGCTCCTATGCAATCTGGAACTCTACCAGTTTCACAATCAAACAGACCATCACCGATGTCCCCGACGGAAAGTACAATCTTACTCTGAAGGGCTACTATCGTGATGGCGACAGAGACGAGGTCGTTGCCCGCAGACAGGCTGGCAACGAGCGTATCCTCGCCAACTATTTTATCAATGAGGCGAAGGCCCCGATGATGTCCATTCTTGATGGCGCTTCTGAGACTTGGATTGACGGCTTATTCTACTACCCCGCAGCAGACGCAGATGCTCCTTATGGACACTATCCCGACAATGCTGATGGCTTCAACCGTATTTTCCAGGATTATCCTGAAGCTTACACGAATGCTGGTGTAACTGGTATCGTTACCGGTGGGACTCTGACAATCGGTCTCGAAAAATTAGAGGCTAATGCTAAAGACTGGGTGTCGTTCGACGACTTCCGTATTCAGTATCTCGGCAATGAGATTGACCTCTCAGAGTTCCTCGCAGCTCTCGAAGCAGCTATTGCCGCTGCAGATGAATTTAATTCAGACAACACATCAGCCGCTTTGAAAGATGCTTTGGCAGAAGCATACGAAAATGCAACCGCAGCTCGGATTTCGACGGACCAGCAAGAGATTACCTCTGCAACCTCGGCTCTGAACGCTGCCCTTAACGCAGCCAAGGCTGTTGACGTATCAGTGCTGAAGGCTACGGCCGCTTTGGCTAAGGAAGAAGGTCTTGACACCTCTGTGGCTGATGATGTCGTGGCTAATGCTACCGACGCTGGCGCTGTAGAGTCTGCTCTCTTCGACCTGCGCGCAGCCCGTAAGATCAATGCTCAGAAGATGCCTGACATCTACACAGGTTCAGAGCCCGCCGAAGGCAAGGTCTACCTCTATAACCTCGGCACAGGTATGTTCCTCGGCACAGGCGCAAGCTACAACACTCACTGCGCTGTTGACCAGGTAGGTATCGAGGTCGAGCTCATTGCCGATGGCGATGGCTTCAAGATGAAGACAAACCGTGGCAGTGGTTGGCTGGCTAAAGGCAATCGCGAGACGACAACTTACGTTGACTGCTCCACTCAGCAGGTATGGCACTTCATATCTGTCAGCGATGGTATCTACAACATCAGCTTCGATGGTACTGCTGAAAACCTCCTTGGTTACAATCCTCTGAGCGTAAATGATGAGGGTAAAACCTACTGGTCGTCTATTGGCATTAAGCGTACAGATGTCTCTGACCCCAATAACCAGTGGAAGATTGTCACCGCTGAAGAGCGCGAGGCCCTCTTGGCTGAGGCCAGCAAGGAGAATCCTGTTGACGTCAGCTACCTCATTGGCGCTGCAAGCCTCAACAAACAGGATGACAAAGATGCTGCCTGGACAAAGGACGGTGGCGCTTGGGTTGACAACTTCGAGAACCACGCTTTTGAGTGCTGGGATGCCGACAACTTCAAGCTCTCTCAGACCATTGAAGGCCTGAAGCCCGGTCTGTATCAAGTAGCTGTTCAGGCTTTCTGGCGTGAAGGCGACGGAGGCAATCAAGCTGCTCTGGCAAATGCAGGCACTCTGAATCAGAAGGCTTATCTCTTCGCTAATGACGCTCAGGTACTGCTGCCTAATATCGCTTCGGTAACAGACTTTGTGCCTGGCGTTGGCGGTGAAGCAAGATGCAATAATGGCATATTCCCCAACTGGGTATCCGAGGCTATCGAATATATGGAGACAGGCGCTTATTGGGCTGTAGAGGACGTTGTCGTCGAGGAGGATGGCACCCTGACTCTTGGCATCGCAGTCGACGAGAAGGTCGCTTTTGGCGACTGGGTCGTTGCTGACAACTTCCGCCTGACATACCTCGGCGAGGCTTCGGACTACGACCGTGCTCTTGCTTCCATCGAGGATGGCAAGAACTACAGCGTCTTCACTGAAATCGAAGGTCAGAAGTACTACGTGACGGCTGACGGTAAGCTCACTGACGACGAGACCGCACGTGGCGCCTTTACCTTCGAGAAGGTAACTGGTGGAGACTACGAGGAGTATGGCTACAAGATGAAGAATGGTGCTGTAAGATTCACCAATCCTCCGTTGACCAATAATGTTGCTAACTTGACTCCTGGTGCTTTTGCAACGACAACTCAAGATCGCAATAACTGGGACGCTCAGGTCTTCTTCCAGCAAGGTGATCTGTATGCTATCCGTTCTTCCAATGTCCATGATGCAACTTCCAGCTGGAACGATGCTGGCCGTACGTACTGGACATTCTCCGTCGAGGAGGCTCCTACACCTGAGTACACCTATGATAGGGTATATCTCTGGCAGCTCGAGGAGAATCAGACAATCGACCTCAACCTCGTCTATGAGGAGAAGGTCCTTGCCACTGAGAAGGCAGCCCTTATCGCAGGTACTCCTGTTCCGGCAGCCCCGGCCAGCTTCAAGACGAATGAAACCATCGTGTCCGCATTCAAGGGCCTCGTTTACTTTACTCCTGACGCAGACGAGTTGACGGAAGAGACTACCGAAGTCAACTATGCAGCCCAGAGCGCTATCTCTGAGAGCTTCGAGAATGCCAAGTGGTTCAATATGAACATCCGTGGCAGCTACTGGGTTAACATGGACGAGACCGAGCCTTACTACCCGACAACCAGTAAGGACCTCACAGCTGATGCCAGCATGTGGGCATTCGGCTTAGTAGAAGGTGCAACCTCTGAGCAGATTGTCATCTGGAACCGCGCAGCTGGTGCTGACATGTCGCTCAAGTACACAGGCGAGAACGACAGCAACGGCAAGCCTCTCGTAGCAATGCGTGAGGGCCAGACCGCTTGGGAGGCATTCTCCAGCGCTGATGGCTTCGTTATCCGTCAGGTAGGCAGCGGCGAGAATATGTACGTCAACCAGAATGGCGGCTCGCAAGGTCCCTTCAGCATCTGGAATTCCGCATCTGCTCGCAACGACGCTGGCTCTGTCCTTCGCATCTATCCTGTAGAGGTTGAGGAAGAGGGCGATGCTCTCGAACTTACTCTCGATGTTGAGCGTTATCCGGGCTTAGGCTATAACTCTACTGAAGCTACCGTAGACTTCACCGAGGCTAAGGAATACCTTGGCGTTGAGGAAGTGACGGATGAAATGCTCTACTTCATCAATCCCGATGGTACATGGATTGACTACGCTACCTACGCTGTTTCGCCAGATCCCGACTTCACATACGATGGTTGGTGCGATGCTGAAGGCGCAGCCGCTCAGTGGGGCGAGACAACTATGATCAACGTTAAGTTCTTCCAGGCTATTCCTGACGGCGCATACACTGTCTGCGACATGAACGGTGCCGACGAGGTAGGCAAGACCTACACCGTGAAGTGGGGCCTGAAGGCTAACGACAAGAGCGTTGTCTACACTATCAACGTGACATTCGTAGAAGCTCCTGTGGTCGATCTTACTTTCGAAGACCTCGAAATTGTTCAGACAGAAGAGCTCGATGTTAAGTCAGAAGTTGGTGACTTCTATGAGGGCCTGACCGCAACAGTTGATATCGACAACATCCTTGAAGTTCTTGAAGTAGAGTCGCTTGACGATGTTACTATCACAGCAGTTCAGCCTGACGGCACTCTCGATCTCAGCTATAAGCTTGGCACCACCGACGGTTGGCGTGATGCCGACGGCTCTTGGATGGGTTGGTCTGGTGCTCTTGAAAATGCTCCTTACTTCTTTGTCAAGGCTGACTTTGCGGGTGATCCTCAGCTTTATGAGATTGGCGGTTATCCCGGTCACACTGACGAGGCTGCTAAGTTCACTGCTCCTTACGCTTTCATCGTAACAGGTACGACCAAGGCTTACTTGCTTAACGTCAACCTCATCTATCCTGTAAGCGAGACTTACGAAGGCACTCTCGACCAGACCGTGGCAATCCGAACTGAAGTTGTCGCTGAGACGACAGGTGATGAAGAGAGCGTTACCATCGCTGAAAACGGCGACGGCACAGTCAACATCACCTTCTCTGGCTTCACTATGGCACTTCCTACCATTCCCATGAACGAATTTACCATTGAGAACGTGCCTGTCACAGAGAACGAGGATGGCTCTAAGAGCTACACCCTCTTTGATACTGAAATCACCCTCACTGCTCAGAGCGGTATGAACATGATCTACAGTGCCACACTGAATGGTACTCAGGCTGAAGGCGAAGGTCCTGAGCTGACCTTGACTCTCGCCCAGCCAACAGGTATGTCTAACACCCTCGTCTTCCATCCGAACGCTATCGAGCCCGAACCCACAGAAGCTGAGTTCGCAGGTATGATCAAGCAGATCCTCTCGCACCCGCAGACGGGCGTTCAGGGTCAGGCTACCGGCGAGCAGACTGTTAAGATCGAGGTCGGCGAGGACGGCAAGGCCAACATCACCTACTCCGGCTTCACGATGCCTGTAACAGGCGCTGTACTGCCCGAGTTCACCGTAGAAGGTGTTGAGGTTACCGAGAACGAGGATGGCTCCATCAGCTATGCTCTGCCCGAGGATGCCGAGGCTGAGGTCGTCATCGACCGCGGTACTGGCGAGGTTATCTACAAGGTTGCCCTCGAAGGTACTCAGGAGAACGCCGAGGCAACTCCCGTACTGAAGCTCGTGCTCGACAACTCCGTCATCGACACCGTATGGTTCGGCGCTGACGAGAAGACCATCGACAAGGCCATCGTCACGGCTATCAACGGCCTCAACGCACTTGGCACCGAAGGCACCGTCTTCGATCTCTCCGGCCGCAAGGTCGAGAAGATCCAGCGCGCTGGCATCTACATCGTCAATGGCAAGAAGGTTTCTGTTAAGTAACTCAACCTTTGCAAATTATTAAATCAAAAATTAGGGAAAAAGAGACTTTTCCTTTGGCAATATGATTGAATGAAAAAGGATTAATGGAAAGTTTTGCCCTGCAAAACCTTAATTCTCAAATTCACTAATTCTTGATAAATTAAAAAAACTCCGGGCACCTTGAGACGGGTGTCCGGAGTTTTTTGCCAAGAATTGCACGTGCCTTGAAAATAATTCGTGGAATTAGTGACATTCGTTGCGAAAAAAAGGAGCGTTTTAGGCATCGGTCAGCAGGAAAAGAGCTATCTTTGTAGCGGAAAAGTTTAGGGCAACAGATGGAAGAGACACTCCGACTATACGAACTCACCTCGATGGTGCGCCAGGCCATAGAGCTTACGTTCACCGACGAATACTGGATCGAGGCCGAGCTGGCCGAGGCTCGCGTGGCCCAGAACGGGCATTTCTATGCCGAGTTCATCGAGAAAGACTCGCGCGGCATTAATGTTATCGCACGCGCACGTGCGACCGCGTGGGCGCGTACATATAATATATTAGCCCCCCTGTTCGAGCGTGCCACGGGCGAGCGTCTGCGTGCGGGGCTTAAGGTGCGCGTGCGCGTCGGCATCGCTTTCCATGAGGTCTACGGCTTCTCGCTGAACATCGTCGATATCGACCCCGCTTACACCATGGGCGACCTCGCGCGCCGCCGCCGCGAGATACTGGCTCAGCTGGAGGCCGACGGTATCCTGGAGGACAACAAAGCTCTGCCGCTGCCGCGGCTGCTCAGGCGCATCGCCGTCGTCTCGTCGGCAGGCGCGGCCGGCTACGGCGATTTCTGCGACCAGCTCGAACGTAACGACTACGGCCTGGCCTTCGACATCAAGCTCTTCCCCGCCGTGATGCAGGGCGCCAACGTCGAGGCCTCGGTGCTGGCCGCCTTAGCCGCTATCTGCGACGAGGCCGAGCAGTGGGACTGCGTCGTCATTATCCGCGGCGGCGGAGCCACGAGCGACCTCTCGGATTTCGACTCCTACGCCCTCGCTGCCGCCGTGGCCCAGATGCCGCTGCCCGTGGTCGTAGGCATAGGCCACGAACGCGACGAGACAGTCCTCGACTTCGTCGGTCACACCCGCGTCAAGACCCCTACGGCCGCCGCAGCCTTCCTCATCGACCACGGGGCTCAGGAACTGGCAGCGCTCGATGAGCTGCAGCGCATCATAGTGCGGGCGGCCCAGCTCCGCACGGAAGCCTCGAAGCAGCAGCTCTCGCGCCTGCTGGCGCTGCTGCCCCGCTCGTTTGCCCTCGTGCGCGAGCGGCAGAGCCACCGCTTGGAGCAGCTGGCTCTGCGTCTGGCTACGGCGCCTCGGCAGACGCTGCTCAGCACAGCCCACAGCTTGCAACTGCTGCGCTCGCGCTTGGCTCAGGCCTCGCAGCTTAAGGTCGAAGGTTCAAAGTTCAAGGTTCAAAGTCTTGAGGCACGCCTGGCAGCCCTCGATCCCGCGCTACAGCTTCGTCGCGGCTACTCGCTGACCTACACCGCCGACGGCCGTCTGCTGCGCTCGGCTGCCGACGTTCGCACGGGCGACGTCATCACCACCCGCCTAACCGGCGGACAGTTCACTTCTGAAATCATTAATATACAAGAACATGGAGAATAGTCCACTCACTTACGAAGCAGCCATGGAGCGCCTTGAAACCCTGGCACGCGAGATGGAAGCTGGCAACGTGCCCATCGACCAGCTCGCCACAAAACTGAAGGAGGCGCAGCAGCTGCTGGCCTTCTGCAAGGAGAAACTGACGAAGGCCGACGCCGAGGTGCAGCAGCTCTTGGGCGAAGGGTAGGCTCCGACTGCCTACGCGGCCGCACGCGTCGTCTTGTCCAGCCGATAAGACAAAAAAACTTGGCCGGTCGTGTTGGGTTTTCCAACCGGCTGGAAAACTCAACACGACCGGCTGAATCCTCACACACGACCGGCTGAATCTGCCAATACGACTGGCTGTATCGTCACGCATGACCGGCTTCGTCTCGCGACACGCCCCGTCGAATCTCTCTGTACGACCGTTCGCATCTTCAGGTGTGTCCGGTCGTTTTTTTACCCGAATCGGCCGTGAGGCCTTGCGCCTTCTCAATAAATCCCGCTTTTTGGAAGAAAAACGTTTGATTATGGCTGGCATAATCAGTTTTTTCGTACCTTTGCGGTCGAATACACCAAACACAAGCAAAAATGAAAGAAATCGATTGGAGCAATCTGTCGTTCGGTTACATGAAAACCGACTACAATGTCCGCTGCAATTTCCACAACGGCAAATGGGGTGAGATAGAAGTCCACTCCGAGGAGACAATACCTATGAGCATGGCCGCCACCTGCCTGCACTACGGTCAGGAGGCCTTCGAAGGCCTGAAAGCCTACCGCTGCCCCGACGGCAAGGTGCGCATCTTCCGTGTTACGGAGAATGCTGCCCGCCTGCAGGCCACCTGCCGCGGCCTCGTCATGCCCGAGGTGTCCACTGAAATGTTCGTTGAGATGGTGAAGAAAGTCGTTCGCCTGAACGAGCGTTTCATCCCACCTTACGAGAGCGGTGCCACGCTCTATATCCGTCCGCTGCTCATCGGCACGACGGCCCAGGTAGGCGTACATCCGGCTTCCGACTATCTGTTCCTCATTTTTGTCACGCCCGTGGGACCATACTTCAAGGGCGGCTTTGCCACAAACCCCTACGTCATCACGCGCGACTACGACCGCTCGGCACCCCTCGGTACGGGCTGCTACAAGGTGGGCGGCAACTATGCTGCCAGCCTGCGCGCCAACACGTGGGCCCATGAGCAAGGCTATTCGTGCGAGTTCTACCTCGACGCCCGCGAGAAGAAGTACATCGACGAATGCGGCGCGGCCAACTTCTTCGGCATAAAAGACAACACGTATATCACCCCTAAGAGCAACAGCATCCTGCCGTCGGTCACGAATATGAGCCTGATGCAGCTGGCTGAGGACCTCGGCATGAAAGTGGAGCGCCGCCAGATTCCGCTCGAGGAGCTCGGCACCTTCGAGGAGGCCGGCGCCTGCGGCACAGCAGCCGTCATCAGCCCCATCGAGCGCATCGACGACCCCGAGACGGGCCACAGCTACGTCTACGCCCGCGACGGCAAGCCGGGTCCTATCTCCACCAAGCTCTACCACAAGCTCGTCGACATTCAGTACGGCATCGAACCCGACACGCACGGCTGGACAACGGTAGTGATAGAATAAAACCTATAGATTCTATAGATTTTCTGGATACTCTAGATTTCCTGGATCCTCCAGATATCAGCTATGAGTAAAGGCAAATTAGCTAAGTTCGCCGACATGGCGAGTTATCCGCACGTCTTCGAGTACCCTTTTTCGGTAGTCGAAGACGTGCCTTTTGAGATGCGTGGCCGTTGGCGTGCTGACTTCTTCAAGAACGACAATCCCATCGTGCTGGAGCTGGGCTGCGGTAGGGGAGAGTATGCTGTGGGCCTGGCCCGCCGCTACCCCGACCGCAACTTCATAGGCGTCGACATCAAAGGTGCACGTATGTGGAGCGGAGCCACCGAGGCGCTGAACGAAGGCCTCAAGAACGTCGCCTTCCTGCGCACGAATATCGAGATCATCGACCGCTTCTTCGCCCCTGGCGAGGTGCAGGAGATATGGCTCACCTTCTCTGACCCGCAGATGAAGAAAGCCACGAAGCGCCTTACTTCCACCTATTTCCTCGCCCGCTATCGCCGCTTCCTCGAGGACGGAGGCATCATCAACCTCAAGACCGACTCCAACTTCCTGTTCACCTACACGAAATATGTCACCGCGGTGAACCACCTGCCCGTGGAGGTATGCACGGAGGACTTGTATAATGACGAATTACGAATGACGAGTGGCGAATGCAATTCACCTTCGCCCTTTGAAGATAACTCTGATTCGTCATTCGTCATTCGTCATTCATCATTAGATTTAAGCATCCGCACTTACTACGAACAGATGTGGCTCTCGCGCGGCATCAGCATCAAGTACCTGCGCTTCCGCCTGCCGGCCGTGGGTGAGCTCGTTGAGCCCGACGTGGAAATCGAGCTCGACAACTACCGCAGCTACAGCCGCGAGAAACGCTCCTCGCTCGCAACAAGCAAGTAGCGATAAAGTCCCTGTTCCCTAATCCCTAACCCCTAATTCCTGATCCAATTGACACTCTATCCTCAACTCATCATTGACGCCCTCAAAACCGTGCGCTACCCCGGCACGGGCAAGAATATCGTGGAGATGGGCATGGTGGAGGACGACATCCGCATCGCCGGCCTACACGTATCGTTCTCCCTCATCTTCGACAAACCCACGAACCCTTTCCTGAAGTCGCTCGTCAAAGCCTCCGAGGCAGCCATCCACGCTTATGTCTCTAAGGACATCACCGTAGAAATCAACACGAAGACAGCAGCTCCGGCCGCCGTGCCCGAAGGATCGCCTTCGGGCCAGTCCACTCCCTCTTTCGCCCACCTCGGCAACATCATAGCCGTATCCTCAGGCAAGGGTGGCGTTGGCAAGAGCACCGTGGCCGCCAACCTGGCCATCGCCCTCGCCCGCCTCGGCCATCGCGTAGGCCTCCTGGACTGCGACATCTTCGGCCCCTCGATGCCCAAGATGTTTCACGTCGAGGACGCACGCCCCTATAGCGAAGAGATCGACGGCAAGTCCATGATTGTGCCTATCGAAAAGTACGGCGTGAAGATGCTGTCGATAGGTTTCTTCGTCGACCCCGACACGCCCACGCTCTGGCGCGGAGGTATGGCTTCAAACGCCCTGAAGCAACTCATCGGCGAAGCCGCCTGGGGCGACCTCGACTATTTCATCCTCGACACGCCTCCAGGCACCAGCGACATCCATCTGACCCTCGTGCAGACGCTGCCCATAACGGGAGCCATCATCGTCTCGACACCTCAGCAGGTGGCGCTGGCCGATGCGCGCAAAGGCATCAATATGTACACCAACGAGAAGGTCAACGTGCCCATCCTCGGCCTCGTAGAGAATATGAGCTGGTTCACGCCCGCCGAGCTGCCGGAGAATAAGTATTACATCTTCGGACGTGAAGGCGTGAAGCAGTTGGCCGAAGAGATGAACATGCCGCTTTTGGCCCAGATACCTCTGGTTCAGAGCGTATGCGAGAGCGGCGACGCCGGCGAGCCCGCAGCCCTGCACCCGGATACGGTAACAGGTAATGCTTTCCTCCAGTTCGCTGCCAGCATTGTCACGCAGACCGACAAGCGCAATGCCGAGTTGGCAAAAACGAAGATAGTGGAGACGCATTAATATAAATAATGCTAAAAAGACTGACTGCAGAGGAAATTCTTTAAACTTTAAACTTTAAACTTTAAACTTTTCATTATCTTTGCAGCCAGAAACCCTCGAACGATGAAGAGTAATAATACTTCTATTTAACCTCATAATTATCAAACAAGCAACGCAATGAAAATTGAAAAGATTGTTGCCCGTGAGATTCTTGACTCCCGTGGCAATCCGACTGTAGAAGTCGATGTGATTCTGGAAAATGGTGTAATGGGTCGTGCTGCTGTGCCCTCTGGTGCCAGCACCGGTGAGAACGAGGCTCTCGAGCTCCGCGATGGCGACAAGAACCGCTACCTCGGCAAGGGTACCTTGAAGGCCGTTAAGAACGTCAACGAGATCATCGCTCCCGCCCTCAAGGGTGACTGCGTCCTCAACCAGCGCGCTCTCGACTACAAGATGCTCGCCCTCGACGGCACGCCCACCAAGAGCAAGCTCGGTGCCAACGCCATCCTCGGCGTCAGCCTCGCTGCTGCCAAGGCTGCTGCCAACGCCCTCGGTCTGCCTCTCTATCGCTACATCGGCGGCTGCAACACCTACACGCTCCCCGTTCCTATGATGAATATCATCAACGGCGGTGCTCACTCCGACGCTCCTATCGCTTTCCAGGAGTTCATGATCCGTCCCGTCAGCGCTCCCAACATCAAGGAGAGCATCCGCATGGGTGCTGAGGTCTTCCACAACCTTGCTAAGCTGCTGAAGGCCCGCGGCCTCTCCACAGCTGTAGGCGACGAGGGTGGCTTCGCTCCTGCTCTCGACGGCATCGAGGACGCACTCACCATCATCTGCGACGCCATCAAGGCTGCTGGCTACGAGCCGGGCAAGGACGTCAAGATCGCTATGGACTGCGCAGCTTCCGAGTTCGCTGTTCAGGAGAACGGTCAGTGGTTCTACGACTACAAGCAGCTCAAGAACGGCAAGCAGAAGGATCCCAACGGCAAGAAGCTCAGCGCTGAGGAGCAGATTGCTTTCCTGGAGCACCTCATCGACACCTATCCTATCGACAGCATCGAGGACGGCCTCGACGAGAACGACTGGGAGAACTGGGTGAAGCTGACCCAGAAGGTTGGTCACAAGTGCCAGCTCGTCGGCGACGACCTCTTCGTCACCAACACCAAGTTCCTCGAGAAGGGCATCAAGATGGGCGCTGCCAACAGCATCCTCATCAAGGTCAACCAGATTGGTTCGCTGACCGAGACCCTCGAGGCTATCGAGATGGCTCACCGTCACGGCTACACCACCGTCACCTCTCACCGCTCTGGCGAGACTGAGGACGCTACCATCGCCGACATCGCCGTCGCTACCAACAGCGGTCAGATCAAGACCGGCAGCATGAGCCGCACCGACCGTATGGCCAAGTACAACCAGCTCATCCGCATCGAGGAAGAACTCGGCGACGTTGCTGCCTACGCTTACAAGCGTCTGAAGTAAGACACATCATCTCCTTGTCGCGAGGCTTACTCTCGCGATAGCATAAAAAAAGCCAGTCAACTCTGCTGTTGACTGGCTTTTTGCGTCTTATTCATCTCCTAAATAGTTAAAAACCTCCCGTTTATCCATTTTTTCGCCATCTTTTTCCTGCATTATCACAATTGTTCTTATATTTGCCAAGAATTTACCTTATTATGCACTAAAACTAACTCAATATCTAATGAACATCAAAAAACTTATCTCTGCGTTGCTCCTACTTGTCGTAGGAACAACCGCAACTCTTTTTGCCCAAACGGCTGTCACCGCGGGAAGCCAGGTGACGAGCGAGAGCAGCCTCGTCAGCGGACAGGCGTACCTGTTGCAACATCAGGGGAATGGTACCAACACTCCATGGATAGAAGATGCTGGCACTTATTACAACTGTCCTAACTCTGCCGGCAATTGTACGTTAGCATCTGTATGGTATCTCCATAACAATGGTGACGGAACATGGAAGATTGAAAACGCATATACAGGTAACTACTGGCCAAAACCCACTGAAAATGCCAATCTGGTAGGAACGACAGAGGCCAATGCCGGTAGCTGGGCTTTGAACATGTCAGACGGCGTGGCCGAGCCTTCCTGCAACAACTACGTCCTCAACCGTAATACGCCTTATCTTGTAGGATGGAGTAGCGGAAGTGGCACAGTAAAGCAAGTGAAGATTTACGAGGTCGCGGTCGCCCTCTCCACCTCCACGCCTTTCTCGGACTTCACCGACAAGGACTTCACCGTCAGCTCCACGGAGGCCGCCACGGTGACCACCGCCACGTGGTACGTGATGTCGCAGCGTTCGCGCACCTCCTACGTCTATGAGGATGCCAGCTCGCATACCCTCAAGCACACACAGACAAAGCCCAGCGGCTCGGCCACCGACAATGCCAACTACCTCGTCCGCCTCGTCAGCGGTGACGCTGGCAATTATTACCTCCAGACGGGTCTCGGCAACTACGTCGGACAGATTACCGCAAGCACCAACGTGCCGACAACGGCCCTGAAGGAGCAGCAGCTCACCATCAGCAAGATCAACAGCACCGACGGTCACTACTACGTGCAGTGCGTCTCGAACAGAGTCGTCCTCGATGCCAACGACTTCTCCCTTGGCGACCCATCGACGGTCGTAGGTTGGGGAACCTCTGCCCCCACAGCCACCGGCGGCAACAATGACTGGGCCTTCTATCCCATCGAATTAGTGGACTCATGGGTTCCTGCCATCTCGGAGGTCTACACCATCAACAACACGAACAGCGGTCGTGGGGCCATGATGTACAACGGCAGCTCGTCATACGTCTGGTCGAGCGGCAAGAGCGGCACCTTCGATGCCTCTGATACGAACTGCCAGTGGGTCATCATCCCCACTGCCACTGCCAAGCAGTACTATTTATATAACGTTGGTGCAGACAAGTTCGCCATACCTTCCGGGACTGCGAGCACGGCCTCGTGGGTATTCAGCTCCGATGCCGTAGCCGTTGAGTTCATCACTCAGAGCGATGGCACGAAGAAAATCAAGACCGTGACCACCGACACCTACGCCGCCGTATCCAATGGCTATGCCGGCCCCATCATCAACTACAACGACGCAGGCGGCAACTTCACCATCACAAAGGTTGATGACGCAGACCAAAGCACCGCTGCCACCGCTGCGGTGAACAAGCTTGTCGATAATGTCACACCGCTCTCTGCCGTGCCTACGGGTGAGGGTTGGTATGTCATCCGCATCAAGACGCACAGCACATACGCCGACAAGTACGTCTATCCCGCCGCTTCCGAGCAAACCTACAACAGTACGTCCTATCCCTTGACCTTCGACCATGACGTCAACATCCGGCCAGCCATCGACGACGTGACCTACTACACGCGCATCAACATTGATAACAACAAGGCCTATTGGCAGCTGCCCAATGGCAAGTACCTCTATGGCAGCAGCAACAAGTTCCCCATCTCAACCTCCACGGCTTCCACTTTCTCGATAGCTTACACGTCAGGCAGTGGCTTCAGCTTCTCGGGTTCAAGCCGCTATGCCGTGCCTTATCTTCTGAGTAGCTTGTACTTCATCGGTGAGACAGCCTCTTCAGGCACTGCCTACTACGATGTCTATCCCATCGACCTCGCCACAGCCGGCCTCACAGCCTGGCAGGTCATCTGCGACAATGCCCCCGAGACGGCACAGATTACCTGCTCGCGCAGCGATGTCAGCGGCCTCACCAGTGTCTATAAGAACGGCTATATCTTCTTGCCCTCTGGCGTGACGCCTGAGAGCACGGACTTCACGCTGGATGGTGCTACGGAGGTCACTGTCGATGCCTCGGCGCACACCGTCACCATGACATACGACCCCAGCCTGGCCATTGTGGCCGGTGGCGTGAGCGTGGCACAGGGCTGGCAGACGGCAGGGTGCGGCGGCGAGGTGATGCTGCTGCGCGTCAATGCCGCTCCCTTCAGGGATGCCACGAGCGCAACGCTCAACGTCAGCCTCCTCGATGGCGCAGAGAGCAATATCTCCGCCCTGACGCTCTACGAGGCCAGCTCAGACTCCCCCGAGATTCTCTCGGCGGGCAACTCAGGTGCGCCCACCAAAACGCAGGTCGTCACGACGAACGTCAGCGGTTCTACGGCAACCCTCTCCATCGGCAACCTCACTGCCGGCAACCACTACTACTGGCTCGCGGCCACCGTGAAGGACGATGCCACCCTCGGCGCTGTCCTCGATGCCGCCGTGACGGGAATCACCTACACCTGCAACAGCACCGAGACCACCCTCGACCTCACCGACATCGGCAACCCCTCCGACCGTGGCGCGATGGTCTTCAACGTTCATAGCTATCCCTTCCTGCCACGCGAGAACGGTAGCCGTGTCTATCGTATTCCCGCTATGGCGGTAGCCGATGATGGCAGCATCGTCGCAGCAGTGGATAAGCGATACGACAGTCATACAGACATCGGTGGTGGCCATGTCATCGACATCGTTGTCCGTCGTTCTACTGATGGTGGCAAAACATGGGGTTCGCCGGTCGTAGTTGCCAAGGGCGACAACAGCAATGATGCCACTTGCGGCTATGGCGATCCGAGCCTCATCAAGGGCAACGACGGCAAACTCTATCTGCTCTTTGCAGCTGGCAACACGGGCTACTTCTACGGTCTGAAGCGCGTCTGCCTGTCCACCTCTTCTGACAACGGTGCTACATGGACGACTCCTGTGGACCTTTACGAGACAGGCAAGATGACCGACCACGCCACTTCCTACGGCAGCAACACCTGCTACGGTCTCTACGACTACTTCGTCACTTCGGGTCGCGGCCTCTGCACTTCCGAGGGCTACCTGATGGGATTGCTCCCTGCACAGGCTTATACCAATGAAGGAAAGAAAGAGAAGACCAGCAACTCGCAGAACTACATCTTCTACTCCACCGACCAAGGTGCGACGTGGCATATCAGCGAGAACGCCATCTTCGTAGGCGGCGATGAAGCTAAGGTCATTCAAGCCAACGACGGTTCGCTCATCGCATCCGTCCGTCAAGGTTACAACCGTGGCTTCAACACGGCCACCTATACTGCGAACGGCGATGGCACGCTGACCTTCGTGATGGGTACGCAGTACAACAACTCGCAGCTCAGCGCAGGCGGCGCCCCCAATAACCAGGACATCTTGTACTACCAGCGTTCAACCGAGACGGGCAAGACCGATGTCATCCTCCACTCCATGACCACTGGGAGCCATGCCAACCTGAAGCTCTACTACAGCACCGACGGAGGCAGCAACTGGACGGAGTTTCTGACCGTGCAGACGAAAGGCACGCGCTACGTGACCATGGACAAGTCCTCCACGGGCAGCCTCTACCTCCTCTTCGAGGACCAGTCGCTCAACGCTGCTGGCGGCTCCACCGACTACAACCACTATCCCATCAACTTCCTCGAAATCACACGCGAACAGCTGCAAGAGCTGATTCCGACGCTGGATGAGTACAACGTTCCTGAGTTCCTGAAGACAGACGAGGTGAAGGTGGTGTATGGAACTACGGCACATACTACATACGGAACGCTTAACGGTCTGACTTGGACATCCAACGCGTCATCCGGCGTGGAAGGTCTGACGATGGTAGCATCTGATGGATCATTCGACAAATTCGGCAACGGGAACAGCCATTATAACATTGCCTATCATCCCTCAACAGCCAATACCGGTGCGACATTGACACTTACTGCTCCCTCCGGATATGTGATAAAGAGCTATTCCATGTTAGTGGCACGAGCATCCAGTGATACTCACACTTATACTGTGACGAACGCTGCAGGAACCTCTGTTGATGTGCCATTCGGTTCAAATGCCTCATCGTATGCAACGGTATCACAGGATAATATTGACGAGGCCAGTACCACCATTACGGTTCAGACATCAGATGTCACCAAGTGGCTTGCCATCGCCGACTTCATCGTTACCCTCGCCAAGACCTTCCCGCTCAATGTCGTGGGCGAGGCCAGCTACGCTACGCTCTACCTCCCCTTCGACGTGATGACGACGGGAGCCACCAAGGCGTACTACGTACCTACGGCCATGAACGGCTATGCACAGCTGACAGCTACGGGCAACGAAGGAACTGAGATTCCCGCCCGCACCGCCGTGGTGCTCATCAACAGCGAGGCAGCCACCAGTACTACCTTCAATACGGCCAGTGGACTCGGTTCTGCCGTCAGTGAGGATGACAACCTTCTGAAGGGAACCCTTGTCAGCCGCACACTCGACCTCGGCGACGATACGCCTTATTATTCCTTGGGCCGCAAAAATGGTGAGATAGGCTTCTATAAGTTCTTGAGCAACGGCTTGACCTCTATCACCCTCGGAGCCAACAAGGCATATCTCGACACTTCTGCATCGAGCGGCGAGGTGAAAGGGTTTACTCTAATGTTCAGCGACACCGATGCTATTCATGCTGTGGGAGATAAGTCGCAGGGCAGTGCTATTTATAACCTTGCCGGCCAGCAGGTCATCAGAGGCTCAGCCGTTCGCAATCTACCTCGTGGCATCTATATCATTAATAACAAGAAAGTCTTCGTAAAGTAAATGGCCGCTTCCTTGAATCCCAGCCACTGCAAAAGCTAATGAAATCAGCAATAAACTTAACACAAAGCGGAATGAAAAAGCATTATCAAATACCGGTAATGGACATACTGATAATTAGTACTCAGCATCAGCTGCTTGCAGACTCAATCAAAGTAAGTGACGACAAAGTTGACAATGACGCTGATATCGGTTTTGTCAAGAACAGGAATACCAATAACTTTAAAGCATGGGACGATGACTGGTCGAAGTGAAGCTTCAAACCAGGAACAAGTCCTCTAACCTCAAATATATCCGAATGATTATGAACCCCAAAAAGTTATTCATGGCGTGGCTGCTGATGCTTGTTGCCACGGGAAGCATTGCCGCTTCTGTCTCCACATCACTACTGCTGCCCAAGCCCCAGCAAATGGAAGAGAATGGCAGCAGCTTTGCCTTGAACCGCAGTGTGAATATCAGCGATCCTACAGGTTCTACGTTGCTTGCTTCGCTCTTTACGTCTGATGCCTCTTCGTCTGCTACGGTGAGCGTAACTTTGGTTGATGCCGCCGTCCTCGGCACGTTCGACTATACGTTGGCAGGCTTCGACAACGAGGGCTATAAGCTTGAGGTCGGCAGCGACAAGATAAGTATACTTGCCGCTTCAAGGACTGGCGTTATTCGTGCGGCGCAGACGCTGGCACAGCTCGCGGCGGCCAACGACGGCACCTCTATAGACGGTGTGAGCATTACCGACTATCCCGCCTTCAAGCTGCGCGGCTACATGCATGACGTGGGACGCTCTTTCATTAGTTTCGACGAGCTGAAGAAGGAAATAGATCTGCTCTCGCGCTTCAAGGTCAACGTCTTCCATTGGCACCTGACCGACAATCAAGGTTTTCGCTTCGAGTCGAAGGCTTATCCTCAGCTCAACCAAGCTTCAGCCATGACCCGATTCGCTGGGAAATACTACACCCAGGCACAGTGTACAGAGCTGGAGTCCTACGCAGCCGAGCGTGGCATCATCGTCATTCCTGAGATTGATATGCCGGGTCACTCGCAAAATTTCACCAACACTATGGGCTTCACGATGAGCAGTACTGAAGGGCGCGCAGTCCTGAAACAGCTCCTGTCAGAGCTGGCTGAGGCTTTCCCTCTCGCTCCTTATATCCACATGGGGGCTGATGAGGCCGGGACAACGGCAGCCTTTGTCAACGAGATGTCGCAGTATATCAAAGAGACATTGGGACGCCGCTGCATCGTCTGGAACCCTATCAGCGGTGTCAGCATCAGTAAATCGACACTTCCGTACATCGATATGACAGAGATGTGGAGCACGGCGGGCAAGAAGATCGACGGCCTGCCAAACATCGACTGCCGCTATAACTATGTCAACCACTTCGACGTCTTCGCTGACCTCGTAGGTATCTACAAGAGTAATATCTATTATGAGCAGAGGGGCAACAGTGAGGTGGCAGGTGCTATCACGGCCCTTTGGAATGACCGCAAGACACCTACAGAGACTGATATTATTCGGCAGAACAACCTCTACGCCAACGTTCTTGCTATCGCCGAGCGCGGTTGGATTGGAGGCGGACGGCAATATATCGAGGTCGGGGGAACTACGTTGCCGTCCAGCGGTAGCGAGTACGAAGAGTTTGCCGATTGGGAGCGTCGCTTCCTGCACTACAAAGACACATGGTTAGCCGACGAACCGATACCCTATGTGCGGCAGACTGACGTACATTGGCGCATCACCGAGGCGTTCCCAAATGGCGGGAATGCGGCAGCCGTGTTCCCTCCGGAACAGTCTGAGGACGATGTCCTGCCTGACAGCTACGAATACAATGGCACCACCTACTCCGCCTCTTCGGCAACAGGCGCTGGCATCTACCTCCGCCATACGTGGGGCACCACCGTGCCATCGTTCATAGCCAACCCAGCTATAAACACTACATCCTATGCCTGGACCTACGTCTATTCGCCAACGGCACAGGAAGCCGGTGCTCTCATTGAGTTCCAAAACTATGGCCGTTCAGAGAATGACAAGGCTCCGGATGCCGGGAATTGGGACCGCAAAGGCTCGAGAATTTGGCTTAATGATCAGGAACTAATCCCCCCGACATGGGCAAACACAGGCAAGAGCATAAGTGCTGAGGTTGACCTTCAGAATGAAAACTTTTCAGCACGCGAACCTCTCAAGGTCCAGCTTCGTGCTGGGTGGAATAAGGTGTTCATCAAGCTGCCCTATGTAGCAGCCGATGGCGTGCGCCTGAACAAATGGATGTTCACCTTCGTGCTTACGACTCCCGATGGCCGCCGAGCGCTTGACGGCCTTGTTTATTCAGTAGTCAAGAGCACTGATGTTGAGGTAGAGCAACTGTTGGGGCTTATAGGCGAAATCCGTCAGGCTGTTCAGGACGTCTGCGGTTCAGCCCCCGGTTTTTACCCGCTATCGCTGGCTGAGGAGTTGCTGTCCTTGGCGTCAGAGGTAGAAGCCACTTTACAGGAGAGCCTTTCAGCTGACGCACGCAGCCAGCAGAAAGACTCACTTGAGAGAGCCTTAGGCGCTTTTAAAGACTCGCTGGCTTCTTCGTCACTCATAATGCCAAAAACCAGTACAAGCTCCGACGCTTACTATTACACATTATGTACGCCGCTGCGAGGAACGCGTTATGCCACTTCCACTGGCGCGGCCTCAGAATTGGCTGGCGCGACATCGCCGTCTATGGCTTCTTACTGGCGATTCGAGCAACGCAGTGATGGCACTCTTGATTTAGTGAACGCCGCTGACGGCTCCTTTCTCTCGCCTGCGAGTGCCAACAATACTGTGCTCTATACCCAGAGCAAGCAGCCAGAGAAAGGCTGGGAGTTGAAGGCGGCCGATGAAGTGGGCTTTTTCATCATCACTTCCAGCCTCAACTCATGTCAAATGAACCAAACTAATATGGCTAGTTCAACGCTCGCGGGCGGATATAAGGTGTACAACTGGGGCGGGGGGGCGAATATCTCGGACACCGGCTGTAAGTACTGCATCGAGGAAGTGCCGGCCTCAGCCATCGAGACAACGCCGTCGTCGGCATTACTGCCCGAACTTGAAGGCCGTGCTCTGAGCGTGAGCTCTACGGCAGCTAATAGTCTTACAACCGGGGAGTGGTATGTCATGTACAACCGTGGGGGAAATCGCGGTTATCTCTTCGAAGATGTAGGCACACACACACTGCATAACACATCTACGGCTCCTGCCAGCCCTATGGCTCCGAATGCCAGATATTTAGTGAGGCTGGAGCCTGCTCAGGGCGAGCAGTACTTTATTCAGACCTGCTTCGGGAACTATTTCGGCGAGATACGGCAGTCTGTGAACGTGCCGGTCACCGCTAAACCCGTAGAGCCAGTTTCCATTGGTAAAATCAACAATACAGACGGACATTTCTATCTGCGCTCCTCGGCTGGCGTGATTCTTGATGCCAATGACTACACCCAAGGCGAGGAACGAGCAACCGTAGTAGGGTGGGGGACAACCGTGCCCACGAGCCTCAACGGGAACAACGACTGGGCTTTTTTTCCCGTGGAGCTGGTAGACGCCGGGGCCGTCTGCATAACGCCGAGCGATGTCAATGTGTGCCAGGCTCACGAGACGACAGGTCTTGGCAACAAGATGCAGGCCCTGCTGCGCATACAAGTTACGCCTTCGGCTGCTTGCCGCCTGACGAAAGTGACTCTCAGCTTGACCGGCTCTGATAATATTGAGCGCGTTGAGTCCTATGCGACTTCTATAGACCAGATTCACGCCCCTGGTGCCGATCCGCAGAAACTTGGCGAGACCCAACCTGCAGAGGGCGCTGTCGAGATGTCGCTCGGAGACTATGCTCTGAGCGCTGGACAGAGCATTTATCTATGGCTTACAGCAGACATTAAAAGCGATGCCCGTGAGTGGGACTGCATTGATGCCTCAGTTTCAGCAATAGCTTATGATAATGGCGAAGGAAGCAAGAACTGTGCCGTCAATGGCGGTGACCCGCAGGGCTCTATGCGTATCTATAAGCGGCAGAGGTTCCTCTGGACGGGCTCGCAGAGCAAGCAGAAATACTACCGCATACCCACTATTATGCTGACTTCAGACGGAGGTATCGTAGCCCTGGCTGATGACCGTGGCGACAACACTCAGGACCTGGGGCGTGTGGCCAGCGGTGCTGCCGGAAAGCATAAGATAGATGTCGTGGCTCGGAAGAGTATGGATGACGGTGCCACATGGGGTGAAGCGCAAATCGTAGCAGAGGGCGACGGCACATCTGTCGCTGGTTGTGGCTACGGCGATCCTGCCATCGTGCGAACGCTCTCAGGAAAACTTATCTGCCTCATGGCTGCCGGCAGCAACGGCTTTGCGGCTGGAATGCAACACATGGGCTACAGCGAAAGCACCGATAATGGAGCTACGTGGAGCTCCGTGAAGGACATCTGGCCATCCGTCAAAAAGAATAGTTTAGCCATAACCTCTGCTTTCACCTCATCAGGTAAAGGTGTTTGCTTCGACAGCGGGCGCATAGCATTTGCCATGAACGGCGTCGTCAGCGGTACGTGTAATGAGTATATCCTCTATTCCGACGATGAAGGTGCCACGTGGACTATCGTTTCAAAGATGGCTTGTGCGAGTGCTGACGAGTCGAAACTCGAGATTATGAATGACAACTCGCTCTTGCTTTCCGTCCGTCAGGGTGGGTGGAACTCTCAGGCCAATCGCGCCTATGCTTACACGTTGGCAGATGCCTCTAAGGGTACTTCTGGCATACGGCGCTGGAGCACGAAGTATACGTGGAAAGACCTTAATGCTAATGGCTGCAATGCTGATATTATGTACTATAGCCGCGAGACAGAAGGGCAGCGCGACCTTATGTTGCACACAGTCGTGAAGACCTTCTCGAGCTTCCGTAAGGATCTGCGCCTGTATATGAGTGCTGATCAAGGCAAAACTTGGCAAGAGGCTTTTCAGCTTCAGCCAGGTTACGCAGCCTACAGTTCCATGCAACGGCTCTCCAATGGCGATCTCGCTATAATCTTCGAGGACGGCAGTTTAGGCAATCAGGACAAGCAGGACTGCTATGCCATGACCTACGTCGTCATTAGTAAGGAGCGACTTACGTCGCGGGCCCAGGAACTTTACGACACGCCACAATCGTCTACGGCTACAATCATCTCATACGGAGAGACCGACACCGCTGCCCCATGGTGCTCTTGGACTCCCACCTCAGGCTGGGCTATAAAGTTTACGACTACAGATGCTTCCGGGGTCGCAGGCATTGAGGTTTCGGCAACATACGAAGCCTTCAATCGCGAGACGGACTACGGGCAGCGTGTGCTGTGTATTAAACCCAGTTCCGCAGGTGCCACCGACACCTATACCATCACGGCACCTGAAGGCTACAGCATTAAAGGCTACAGCATTGGGGGCCATTTCTGGACTGCTTCTGAGAAATATATCCTGACATCTGCTGACGGGACAAAAATGGCGCAGGTGAGCACTAACAGCGGAACGCCTAACATGTTGACCGTAGACAATGTAAATGCCCGCACTACGTCGTTCTCGATGGCGAGCCTCGGCACCACCAACAACAAGTATGCCTGCATCATTGAGTTCACAGTAACTCTCACAGCTAATGCTCCCGACGGTATACAAGCAGTCTGCGACAAGTCTGCTGGCAGCCGACCCGCAAATATATATGACCTCGGTGGACGCCAGATAACCCGACCTGCTGCTCCCGGCTTTTATATTCAGGGCGGTCAGAAAATATTCATACAAAAATAAATTTCGATATACATGAAATTAAAGACGATCTTCACATCATTGTTTCTTGTTCTTGGGGGAATAGCATCTGCCGCTATCACTACGGGATATTATCGAATCAAGAGTTATAACGACAAGTACATGACGGAGAATACCAGCGACCATACGCTGGTGTGCTCCGACCTTGCCTCATCGACGAACTATGCGCAGGTGTGGTATCTGAACGTATCAGGTAGCAGCGTAACGATGAAAAATGCGCTGACGGACAGGTATGTGCAAAAGACCTCGGGCAACTCGTGGTCTGAGCAGTATGTGACTGGTACTTCCAGCAATTCATTTACTATAAATGATGAAGGTAGTGGAATCTATACTTTCACCGACAAATGGTCAGCAGGGCCGCATTGTGATCAATATCTTAATATCGTCCTTTGGGTGAATGATGAGGCCAAGTCTAAGTGGACAATCGAGCCTGTCTCTGTGAATCAGACGGAACTCAATGCGCTGAAGGCTTCCCTCACGGAAGCCACTACGGCTCAGTTGCAGGCTGTCTTCACGGATTTGTCGTGTAGCGCTCTGAAAAGCGGTTATACCACCAGCGCGGTAAACGCTCTTCCTGCTACGACTCAGGCTTTGGTTACTAAGATTAAAAACAACTCTTGGACAACCTACTCGGGTTGGAACAAGACAGAGAAGACCTTCCGTATTGCTGATTATAAGCCTTACAGCAGTCATACGCGGTGGACAAGCATTCTCAGTAAAGGTCATTCAATGGGGCGGCTGAGCAATCCCACTGGTATCTGGGTCAATTCAGGTGATGTCATACAAGTGTACGTCGGGAGTATTCCCAGCGGACAGAGCGTGGCGCTTGAAGTGGCTGGCTATGGTAATTCATCAGGAACACAGTATACTCTCCATGCCGGAATGAACGCTCTTCTGATGGCCACCAGCGGCAACTGCTTTGTCTTCTATGAAGTGGATAATACTACGAATGGCGGTACGCCTTACAAGTCACTTTCCAACTATGCTGATGTGACCGTCCACATTGAAGGCGGTACGGTTCAAGGTTATTTCGATTTAACCAAGGGCTATACTGACGATGATTGGGCGAAGATGAAGTCGCTACTTCTTACGGATACCAGCAATCGTCCTTCTGTGTGTCTCAAGACGGACAAGCACGTGATGAACCTCGGAATCGACCGATTAATCTCTGCCCTGAACGGATCGAGCATCACGGAGATGCTGAATGTATGGAAGAACTTGTCGGAATGGGAAGATGAACTCTGCGGTCGCTCCGACAGCTATGGCGGACAGACCACTTACGGGCAGTACTGCAACAACGTCTATTCCGTCACGGCTTTGCCTGGAACTAACGGTTCGCCGCATGCAACCAACTATGGCACTTACTATTATGAGTATTCCGACCCGCTCATCTTCAATGCGGAGAAGCTCCTAACGGTGGCCGATAATATGTGGTGCATCGCCCATGAGCAAGGCCATAACCGCCAGACACCCATTAATATGGTGGGCAATACGGAGATGTCAAACAACATCTTCTCTAATATGGCCATCTACAAACAGGGACGTTACACGAGCCGTACGGCCAGCATCAAGGCCGTATTCAACGACTACTTAGACGGCATCTCATGGCCAGAGCGTGTGCAGCGTGCTAACAACAGCATAGGCAATTATAACGCTCACATGCTGCATCTCAACTGGTCGCTCTACCTCTTCTTCCACGTCAATGGCAACGACCCTGACTTCTTCCCTCGTCTGTTTGATGCTCTGCGCGCTGACCCGATGACGAAGGTCTCCGGTAGTAACACTCTTACCCCGGCTTCGACCGACTACCTTAAGTACTACGTCAAGTGCTGCCAGGTCAGTGGCTATGACCTCACCGACTTCTTCGCCTCTTACGGTTTTTTCATGCTTCCACCCGAACAGGCTACAAGCATCACCTACAATGGCGTCACCAGCAACCGCTACCAGAGTTTCAACGACTATGCCGACTACAACCTCTACGTCACGCAGGAGATGATAGATGCAGCTAAGGCTCAGGTGGCAGCGATGAGCGGGCTCAAGGCTACGAATATCGTCTTCATCGAAGACCGTGTCACGGCTCCGTTGGCTACTTACGAAGGTCATGCGGCTGGCGAGCTTAGGGCGATTAACCCCGATGCTCCCGTCAGCAAATTTGGGCAGGTCGGCGAAACAGGGCAGTATACAGATTTTGATGCTACGTGCTCGGCATACGCTTTTAATGTCGATAAGAAAGGCCACGTGACGGTCAGCGGTTCGGGTGCTGTGGGCTTTATCGTCTACGACTCTGCTGGTAATATCGTTGGTTTCTACAACACGACTTCGTTCAAACTGCCTGAGAATATAGGTGCTGGCTACACCATCAAGGCTGCAGCTGGCGATGGCTCTATGGTAACGATGTCGAAGGACACGAGCATTGAGGTCATCGTCACTGAATTCCCGCGGACGGATATGTGGTATTCCTTTCGCTCTCTGCGTGGTAGTCGTTATGTGCTTAGTAATGGCGTTGGTCAAGGCGTCGTCGGCACGACAAGCACCACGCTGACAGATTCCAAGCAATGGAAGTTTGTTGCACGTGAAGGTGAGACAGAGTCTTTCGATATTGTCAACCGCAACGATGGCTCCTATCTTGATCCAACAGCAGGTTGGGATTCACAAGTGTTTACGACAGCAACTCAGCCCTCAACGGGATGGCGAGTGGAGCCAGCTGCCACAGAAGGCATGTACATCATTACTACAGGTTCTACACAGCTCAATCAAACGACTAATCAGGGCACCAACGGCAACATGATTTATAACTGGGGCGGTGGCGGCAATACCACCGATGAAGGTTGTCAGTTCGTCATCAGTGCAGTAGAGCCTTTCGATATCCCTGAACTCTCCGATGAGCCACTTGAAGAACTCGATGGCTATTACATCAAAGTGGCTTCCGATGCAGCTGCAAACTTGGCTGCTGGCCAATGGTATGTGATGTATGATAGAGGTATCATTAATTATGAAGGTACTGACTATTATCATGGATACCTCTATGAGCAAGTGTCTTCGCATACCTTATATAATACGCTGACCGCACCTTCGGGTATGGCTGTGGATGCTTGCAGGTATCTTGTGCGTCTCGTGGATGCAGGTAGTGGGAAATACTATCTGCAGACGGGCTATGGCAACTATTTTGGCAAGATAGAGCAAAGCATTGCTGTTCCCGTGCTCCCGACAATGACGCAGTGCATCACTGTGGCTAAGATAGCGAACACCGATGGACATTTCTACCTACAGGCTGTAGATGGAGGTATGATTCTCGATGCTAATTGGGCTTATTCGGGTGTCGATAGTTCCGTCGTCGGATGGGGCACTACCGTTCCGACCACCTTGAACGGCAACAACGACTGGGCTTTCTATCCTGTAACGCTCTATCTGCCGGGTGATGTGAACCTCGATGGTAGCGTTACCATTGCTGACGTGACGGCTTTGGTCAATATCATCCTTGGAAAGGGTAGCAGCGAGCAAGGCATTGCTGACATCAACAGTGACGGCTCCGTAACGATAGCTGACGTCACAGCCCTGGTAAACATTATCCTTGGAAAATAAACAAATCAAACGTAAGAATACTTATATGAGTATGAAGACTTCGGCAAGAATAGGTATCATTACCCTCTTAATGTTAGTCGGCGTAGCGGACAAGATGCAGGCACAGTTGAGCGTTGGCTTAGGCGCTCAAATCACCTCTGAAGCCAAACTGACTGACGGTGGCAAGTATGTTGTGCAGTCGCAGGCATCGGGTACTCCCTACATCGTTGATGCTGGCACTTACTATTCTGTACCTAATGCAGGCAACAGCCCCACTACTGCTTCCGTCTATTATTTCTACAAGAACAGCGATGGCACGTGGAAGATCAAGAACCAGCATACGGGCAAGTACTGGGGAGTGCCAGTGGGTAAGATGGAGCTTGTGCCAGCCATAGAGTTGGAGGCCGGAGCCTGGTCTCTCAACTTTGCTGGCGGCATCGCTTATCCCACGGCACCCGATGCAGACGGCACAGTGTACCATATCGACCGCTCGTCGCAAAAGATTGTTGCGTGGACAGAGCAGTCGTCAGTAGCTCAGCGCATTAAGATATACGAGGTGGATGTCCCCCTCTCGTCCGAGGCCCTGCCCGAGTTGGCCGACAAGACCATAGCCGTGACCGAGGAACCCGCCGCAGAACTCGAGGTTGGGCGTTGGTACGTCATGTTTGACCGTGGCATAACGGATGGCCGCTACCCTCATGGCTATCTCTTTGAGGACGAGACTTACCCCTTTTGATGGAATCGGCCTTTTTTGATAAACTTCCGATGAGGGCAGAAGAGCGGTTAGTTGCCCAACTCTGAGATGAACTGAATGCGCACGAGGCGGATTTGCTCCTCGGTGTAGTCGTCTTCGAGCTCGTCTAAGGCATCGTCGATGTCGTCGGTTTCGCTCTCGCGGAAGTATTCGAAGATGTCGTCGACCTGATCCGGATCCATCGTGGCTTCGAGGTAATACCGTATGTCGAGCTTCGTGCCGCTGTCCACGATGGCGTCGAGCTCATCGAGGAAGTCTTCAAACTCAAGTCCCATAGACTTTGCCAGCAGCTCGAGGTCTACCTTGCGATCGACGCTTTGAATGATTCTGACCTTGTTCTTGCTCTTGTTGGCCACGGTGCGTACGCGCAGGTCTTCGGGCCTGTCGATACCGTAGTATTCGCAATGCTTGGCAATGAGCTTGCAGAATTCTTCGCCGTAGCGTTTCGCCTTGCCTTCGCCTACGCCGGGTATGTTCTTCAGTTCGTCGATGGTCACTGGGTACATCGTGGCCATGGCATCGAGCGAAGCGTCCTGGAAGATGACGTAGGGCGGAATGTTCTTCTCCCTGGCCACCTGTTTTCGCAGGTCTTTGAGCTGTGCCAGCAGTTCCGGGTCGAGCACGCTGCCGCTGCCTTCGGGCTCCACGAAGTCGGTCTCGAAGTCGTTGTCCTCGGTGATGTAGAACGGTTTCGGCGACTTTATGAATTTAATGCCTTCAGGGGTCAGCTTTATGAGACCGTAGTTCTCGACCTCTTTGTAGATGTAGCCGCTGAGCAGTGCCTGGCGGATGACGGCATTCCAGTGGCGGGCATCCTTGTCGTCGCCAGAGCCGTAGCACTCGAGGTCGTCGTGGGCGTGGGCAATGACCTCCTCTGTCGGGTTGCCCGTGAGTACGTTGATGATGTGCGGAGCCTTGAAGTTCTGCTTGGTGTCGCGCACGACGATGAGCATCGTGACGAGATCTTGTGTAGCATCGATGCGCTGCTTGGGGTGCAGGCAGTTGTCGCAGTTCTGGCAGTTGTCGGGCTTGTATTCCTCTCCGAAGTAGTGGAGCAGCACACGTCGGCGGCACACCGAAGTCTCGGCATAGGCGGCAGTCTCCTGCAGTAGCTGCCGGCCTATGTCCTGTTCGGCCACGGGTTTGCCCTCCATGAATTTTTCCAGCTTTCGGATGTCGCGCGAGGTGTAGAACGTGATGCATTTACCTTCGCCGCCGTCGCGCCCGGCACGTCCGGTTTCCTGATAGTAGCCCTCGAGGCTCTTTGGTATATCGTAGTGGATTACGAATCTTACGTCGGGCTTGTCGATGCCCATGCCGAAGGCTATTGTTGCCACGATGACATTGATTTCGTCCATGACGAAGTCGTCCTGCGTCTGAGTGCGCGTCGGCGTGTCCATGCCGGCGTGGTAGGCTCGTGCATTGATGTCGTTGGCGCGGAGTATTTCGGCCAGTTCCTCCACTTTGCGGCGCGACAGGCAGTAGATTATTCCGCTCTTGCCTGGGTTCTGCTTTATGAACTTCACGATATCCTTGTTGATGTCCTTCGTCTTGGGCCGTACTTCGTAGTAGAGGTTGGGGCGGTTGAACGAGCTGCAGAACTCTGTGGCATCGGGCATGCCCAGGTTCTTCTTTATGTCGTCGCGGACTTTGTCGGTGGCTGTGGCCGTGAGGGCTATGACGGGTGCCACGCCGATTTCGTTGACCACGGGGCGTATGCGGCGGTACTCAGGCCTGAAGTCGTGGCCCCACTCTGAGATGCAGTGTGCTTCGTCAACGGCGTAGAACGATATCTTCACCTGCCGCAGGAAGTCGGCATTCTCTTCTTTAGTCAGCGACTCGGGCGCGACGTAGAGCAGTTTCGTGCGGCCTGCCAGCACGTCGCTCTTCACCTGGTCGAGCGCAGCGCGGTTGAGCGACGAGTTCATGAAGTGGGCTATGGCGTCATCGGCGCTCACCTGGCGGATGGCGTCGACCTGGTTTTTCATGAGAGCGATTAGTGGAGAAATGACAATTGCCGTACCCTCCATGATGAGGGCCGGCAATTGGTAGCATAGGGATTTGCCTCCACCTGTGGGCATGAGCACGAATGTGTCGTGCCCCTCAAGCAGGTTGTTTATGATGACTTCCTGGTCTCCCTTAAAGGTATCGAAACCAAAGTAATGCTTTAGATAATCAGTGAGTTCTTTGTGCTTCTTCATACGTCGGCTTGTCATTCTGGTTACAAAGATATAAACAAAAATGGCAATAAACCAACTTTTTACTCACTTTTTTCTAAAAAAATATTCTCAGCGGCCTAAGAAAGCGCTAAATTGGCCTTTTCAAGTTGAGCCCGTGTGTATTCCAGCGTGACTTTGTAAGTCTTTCGGCCAGAGGCCGGCAGCTCGAACTGCGGCTCCATCATGACGGCTTCTACGATGCTGCGCAGTCCTCGAGCCCCGAGTTTGTACTCTACGGCTTTGTCCACCATATACTCCAGCGCATCGTCGTCGAAGCTGAGCTTAATGTCGTCCATGGCAAAGAGCTTCTGTTGCTGGCGGATTATCGAGTTCTTTGGCTCGGTGAGTATCGCACGCAGGGCTTTGCGGTCGAGCTGGTCGAGGTATGTCAGCACGGGCAGTCGGCCTATTATCTCGGGGATGAGTCCGAAGGCTTTGAGGTCCTGTGGGGAGATATACTTCATCAGGTCGTTGCGGTCGATGCGAGCCACGTTCTGCACGGAGTTGTAGCCTACGACGTGCGTGTTGAGGCGTTGTGCTATCTTACGCTCGATGCCGTCGAAGGCTCCGCCGCAGATGAAGAGGATGTTGCGCGTGTCGACGTGTATATAGTCTTGGTCTGGGTGCTTGCGCCCGCCCTTGGGCGGTACGTTCACGATGGTGCCTTCGAGCATCTTCAGCAGTCCCTGCTGCACGCCTTCGCCCGAAACGTCGCGTGTGATGCTCGGGTTATCGGCCTTGCGTGCTATCTTGTCGATCTCGTCGACGAAGACGATGCCGCGTTGAGCGGCTTCGAGGTTATAGTCGGCCACTTGCAGCAGTCGTGTGAGTATGCTCTCCACATCCTCGCCGACGTAGCCTGCCTCGGTGAAGACGGTGGCGTCGACAATGGTGAAGGGCACGTCGAGCAGTTTGGCTATGGTGCGTGCGAGCAGCGTCTTGCCCGTACCTGTAGGCCCTACCATTATCACGTTGCTCTTCTCTATCTCCACTCCGTCTTTGTCGGTCTTTTGCCCGAGACGTTTGTAGTGGTTGTAGACGGCCACGCTGAGGAATCGCTTGGCGTCGTCCTGCCCTATGACATATTCGTCGAGGTGTGCCTTTATCTGCGTGGGCTTGGGCAGATGGCTCCAGTCGAAAGGCTGCTGGCTGCCGTTGCTTGCCTGCCTTGCTTCAGCCTTGCTGCTGCCATGTAGCATCTCTTTCTGTTCTTCAACGATGTTGTAGGCCTGCATCGCACATTCGTCGCAGATGCAACCATTGAGTCCGTTGATGAGCAAGGCCACTTCCCTTGAGCTGCGTCCGCAGAACGAGCAGTGTTCCATGTCGTTTTTCTTAGCCATTTACGTTGCTATCAGTAGCCTTAAGCCTTGCGTGTGAGCACTTGGTCTATCATGCCATACGCCTTGGCTTCCTCGGCCGTCATCCAGTAGTTGCGGTCGCTGTCGGCCCACACCTTGTCGTAGGGGGTGTGGCTGTGGTCGGCGATGATTTGGTAGAGTTCTTTCTTCAGTTTCTGAATCTCGCGAGCCTCAATCTCGATGTCGCTGGCCTGGCCCTGTACACCTCCGAGGGGCTGGTGAATCATCACGCGGCTGTGGGGCAGGGCAGAGCGCTTGCCTTCCTTGCCGGCTACGAGCAGCACGGCGGCCATCGAGGCTGCCATGCCGGTGCAGATGGTGGCTACGTCGGAGGTCACGAACTGCATTGTGTCGTAGATGCCGAGTCCTGCCGACACGCTACCGCCGGGGGAGTTGAGGTAGATACTGATGTCCTTGCCAGGGTCGGCGCTGTCGAGGTAGAGGAGCTGCGCCTGCAGAGTGTTGGCTGTGTAGTCGTCAATCTGCGTGCCGAGGAAGATGATGCGGTCCATCATCAGGCGCGAGAAGACGTCCATCTGCGTGACGTTGAGCTGTCGTTCCTCAAGGATATATGGGTTGAGGTATTGGTTCTGGAGGCTTACGTAGTCGTCCAGAACCTGCCCGTTGAGGCCGAGGTGGCCTGTGGCGAACTTCCGGAAATCAGAGTGTTGCATTAATAAGAGAGTTGTCGGTTGTTATTTCTTTTCGAAGAGCTTGTTGAAGTCGTCGAGCGAGATGGTCTTCTCCTGAAGCTTCACGACATCCTTCAGTGCTTCTCCGAGTTTGCGTTCTACGGTGCGTGCGACGAGGTTGTCTACCTGTTCGCGCTTCTTCAGTTGCTCGTTGGCGTACTGAGTGATGACTTCCTCGGGGACGTTGGCCATTCCGTACTGAGCAAACTGCATGCGCGTCTGTTCCTTTGCGCTCTCGAGCACGTCATCCTGCTCCACCTTGATGCCCGTCTGGTCGGACAGCTGCTCCTTGATGAGGTGCCATTCCAGCTCCTTGATGCTGCCTGCGTAGTTGTCCTCAACGTACTTCTCGTCCTTGTCGGGGTTGTTGGCGCGCATGATGCGCTTGAGCAGCTCGTCGGGCCACTGCAGCTCTCCGATGCGCTTCTCGAGGTATTCGCGCACATCGAAGAGGAAGCGGAACTGGCTGTCGCGGCTGAATTGCTCTTCCATCTGAGCCTTCACGCGGGCACGGAACTCGTCCTCGCTCTTTACGTTGCCTTCTCCGAAGACGTGGTCGAAGAGTTCCTGTGTGAGTTCTGCGGGCACGTAACGGGTAATCTCGTTGATCTGGAAGCTGAAGTTGCTGCGGACGTTCTCAGCTTCTTCCTTGGTGATGCCGAGGAGCGACGAGAGCTCTATGGTGCTGTTTTCGTATGCTTCGGCGGGGTTCAGCGTGATGACGGTGTTCACTTGCACGCCCTCGAACTTGCGCTTCTGGTCGTCGTTCTTGAAGAAGTTAGGCAGCAGCACGGCATCTTCTTTCTGTATGCCGCCTTCGAGGATGTTGCCGTCGGCGTCGAGCTCTGCGATGTGTCCCTTCACCATGTCGCCTTCGACGTAGCTGTCGACCTTGTCGTAGTGGCCGCTGCGCTGTGCGTAGGCTTTTACTTGCCCGTCGACCATCTCGTCGGTAACTTCGATTGTGTAGAAAGGTACCTTGTCTTTTGCCGTGAGCTTGGCGTCAAACTGGGGTGCGAGTGCTATGTCGAAGATGAATTCGAGTTGTTCGGCCTCGAAGTCCACGGGTTGCTGCTTTTCGCTGGCAAGCGGTTCGCCGAGCATGTCCACTTTCTCTTCGCGCAGGTAGCCGTAGAGCTTTTCCGAGAGCAGTTTCTGCACCTCTTCGGCTGTGATTTCGCCTCCGAAGCGCTTGCGTAGGAGGCTCGTGGGCACCTGCCCGGGGCGGAATCCGGGCATCGCGGCTTTCTTGCGATAGTCTTTGAGCGCCTTCTCTACGCGCTCCTGGTAGTCGGCCTTCTCCATGCTGATTGTCAGCTCGGCGGCCACGTCTGAAGTTTTGTTGAATTGGATGTTCATGATTCAGTTGTTATGATATTTGTTTCTTTGTCTTCTTCTTGCGCCTCTGCGTCGGCGGCATCGGCTGTGCCGGCGTTCTCGGCATTGATGGTAGCCGTATCTTGCCCGGCAGGGGCCGTTTCTGCTTCGGCTGCACTGGTTTCTTGTCCGTCTGCGTCTGTGCCGGCCTCCGTTGCGCTCGCCTCTTTCTCGGCAGCTTTCGCTTCTTCTTCGGCGCGTTCGCGTTCCATTGCTTCGAAGTCCTTGGGCCTGAGCACGAAGCTGTTGGTGAGGTATCGGGCTCTTACGATAGGGTTCTCGGCCAGCTCTTCGGGCTTGCCTTTGAATAGGATTCGTCCTTCGAAGAGCATGTAGGCGCGGTCTGTGATGCAGAGCGTTTCCTCGACGTTGTGGTCTGTGATGAGCACGCCGATGTTCATGCGCTTGAGTTTCCAAACGATGAGCTGGATGTCCTCAACGGCTATGGGGTCGACTCCGGCAAAGGGCTCGTCGAGCATCACGAACTTGGGGTCGATAGCCAGGCAGCGTGCAATCTCGGTGCGGCGCCGTTCGCCGCCGCTGAGGCGGTCGCCCAGGTTCTTGCGCACGTGCTCGAGCCGGAATTCGCGTATGAGCATCTCCAGCTTCTCGCGTTTATAGTCTTCGCTGCAGTCCTTGCGCAGTTCCAGCACGCTCATGATGTTGTCCTCGACGCTCATCTTGCGGAAGACGCAGGAAAAACACGACCGCTCGTATTCCTTTGTACGAGCGGTCGTGTTGTCGTATTTGCCCAGTCGTTTCGCCGTATTCATCCGGTTGAATTGCCGCACACATCCGGCTGAATTGCCATGTGCGTTTGGCCATTTAGTTGTGGCCAGTCGTGTCAGCGAGCTTTAAAGTAATTTGTATTGTTTAGGCGAGTAGCCGGTCATTTTCTTGAAGAAGCGCCCGAACATGCTCTGTGATGGGAAGTTGAGTTGGTCGCTCACCTGTTTCACACTGAGTGTGCTGTTGCGCAAGAGCGCCTTCGCTTCGAGCGAGACGTACTCGTCGATCCACTGCATGCCATGCTTGCCGCTGACTTCCTTGATGATGGTCGAGAGGTACTTGGGCGTGAGGCACATACGGTCGGCGTAGAAGCTGATGCTTCGCTCTTGGGTGTAGTATTTCTCGAGCAGTGTGAGGAAGTCGTGGAAGATTTCTTCTTTGCGGTTGAGGGGCTTGCTGATTTCTTTCTTCTCTATTGCCGACTCCTTGAGCGAGAGGGTTTTCAGCACAGAGATCTCGCAATAACGCTGTATGACCTCTTTCTTGTAAAGGTAGTCTTCGCGCTTGAGTTCCTTTGCCAGGAGCGAGTACATCTGCAGGTGGTTCTCGATGGCCGCCTCGGAGAATTCAGTGACCATGTAGTTGTAGTAACGCTTAGTGAGGTCGAGTCTGATTCCGACATTAGTCCTCATCGTGTCAACGTACTCTTTGTCGACGAGCATTGCGCAAAACTCCAGATCGTCGCTGGTGGAGCGTCCTTCGAAGATGCATCCTGGCATCATCGCAAGTGTCTGCCGCTCTTTCACCTCAATCTCATGCATGTTGACGTGCAACTTAATGCTACCTCTGAGCACGGTCACCGTGATGAATGATTCGCATTTGACGGGGTAAGGTTCTCTGTTGCTGAGGAAGGGAAAAGGCTGATAGATGTTGTCGAAGATAATAAGCAGGTTTTGCAGGCGTCCCGTGCCGAATTCGGCCGGAATCTTGGATATCTCTAATGTGATGATCTGCTGGAAGGTTTGTCTTGTGTCCATTTGGTCGGCTTGGAATGCGTTTTTTTGTTCTTTTTCCACTGCAAAGGTAGCAATTTAGGAAGAACCGACCAAATATCTGACCGCTTTTAACATTATTTATGGCTCGTCGTAGGTTGTCAGCCCTCCGGAGCTGTTTCGAGCCCCAGTTTAGGCCAGTTGATGAGGTATACTTTCTCTGTGGCACGTGTCAGTGCAGTGTATAACCATCTGTAGTAGTCGGGCCCGAGCATGTCTTTGGTGACGAAACCCTGGTCGACGAAGACTCGCCTCCACTGTCCGCCCTGCGCCTTGTGGCAAGTGACGGCATAGGCGTATTTCACCTGCAGGGCATTGAAATAAGGGTCAGCCTTTACGGCTTTCATGCGGTCTTGTTTAGTCGTCAGCTCGGGGTAGTCGTCCCATACGCGTTGGAACAGTTCGTCCTGCTGGCTACGTGTCAAGGCTGGCGCCTCGCTGGTTAGCGTGTTGAGCAAGATTGTGGCCTCGACCTCTGTGTCGTCGAAGTCGGGAAAGGCTATGGTGGCGTCTACGAATCGGAAGCCGTGTTCCTCGCGTTCATTGCGGAAACGGCGGATGACAGCCGTGTCTCCGTTGGCTATAAAATCCATTGTAGCCCTGGTTTTGGCATCGTCCTCTGCGGTGTTGGCGCTTTGGCCTTGTTCTTTCAGCTGTTCTCGCTCGTAGGTTCTTGCGAGCTGTTCGGCGTCAGGCTGCACCCAGTGGTAGTTGTTTTTCACTATTATGAGCCTGTCGCCTCCGCTCAGTTCCTCCTCGTAGCCCATGATGAGTCCTCGTATACCTAAGTTAAAAGCTTTGGCACGTGCGTTGGAGCGCGTCAGTACGATGGTTTCGTCAGTGCCGCATACGTAGTAGGCTTGTTCCAGCTCTTCGATTAGTTCTGAGCCTGAGACGTAGACGACGTCAGCCGTCAGGCGCAGTTGTGGGAAGTCGTAGATGTCGTCCTCTGCGAGTGCGCGCCGGAGATTCGTTGCGTTCCACAGAATGCCTGATTCCGAGAGTTGCCTCACGACCTGTGTCAGTGTCGTATGGCTGACCCTGAGTCCGTAGCCGGCGATGATGTCGGCGTCGAGGGCGGGGCTGTCTTCTTCGCCTACAGGCGGCAACTGTGCTGTGTCGCCGATGAGCATCAGGCGGCATCCTTCGCCTGAGTAAACGAACTGAATGAGATCGTCGAGCAGCCGACCTGTGCCGAAGGTCGATCCGAAGTTTTCGTCGTTGGAGATCATAGAAGCTTCGTCGACAATGAACAGCGTGTGCTTCATCAGGTTTACGCCCTGCATGAATCCGTCCATGTTTCCTGTGAATGCTTTCTGTCGGTAGATCCGCTTGTGTATGGTGTAGGCCGTGTGCCCGGTGTGCATTGCGAACACTTTTGCCGCCCTTCCGGTCGATGCCATGAGCACGGTGCGCTGCTTCAGCAGGTCGAGTGAGCGTACGAGCGCCCCTACGAGCGTTGTCTTGCCAGTTCCAGCATATCCTCGGAGAATGAAAATGCCGTCGCTCTCCATCCCGAGAACGAAGTCTGCCATCATTTTGGCTGCATTTTCCTGCTCAGTCGTAGGCTTAAACCCGAAATTATCGAGTATTAGGCCCCTCATTTCATCATTTATTGCCATCGGAAGTGAAAAAAATCATCTAAGATTAGGTCTATTCAAATAATTTGTTTTACTTTTGCGATGCAAATATAAACAAAAAGCTTCATATACGTATTATGAAAAAGGTATTTAATGCGCTTTTAGCGCTTTGTGTCGTCGGCCTGCTGTTCATCTGCTGGCGTAGTATTCAAGATGACATCGACTTCCAGAAGGAAGTTACAGTTCGTGAAAATGCCGTCAAGGCTCGTCTTCTCCAGATTAAGGATGCTCAGGAGCAGTATAAGCTTCAGAGCCCTGATGCTGCCTACTGCGACAGCCTCTGGAAACTCATTGAGTTTGTACGCACCGGTCGTATTCCTAAGATTGTCAAAGAGGGAGTCCTCTCAGACGAGCAGATGGAGAAAGGCCTCACTGAGGTGAAGGCTGCCGCCATTGTTGCTCGCGGCAATGCAGCAGAGATTGCGGCCAACGGCCTACAGGGCTTCCGCCGTGATACGACGTGGGTCAACCTCTCTGACTCGCTCTTTGGCGAAGGTTTCAACCCTGATTCCTTGCGTTATATACCTTATGCTGAGGGCGACACCTTCCACTTGGAGACTTTCCTCACTGTAACCCGCTCTGGCACTCAGCAGTATGTCATGGAGTGCAGCGCTCCCGACGAGAGCTTCCTCAAGAATATGGGCCGCAATGGCGAGCGTCTCATCGTAAATCGCCGTCAGCTTGCTGATGACATGGGCGCCTTCCCCGGCCTGAAGATTGGTGATCTCTACAATTGGAACAACAATGCCGGCAACTGGGAGTAAGTCATTCACGCCCCTTAGTCTATCCATCCGCCTGCGTGCGGATGGATTTTCTTTTTTCGTCTGCGATGTGCAGTCGAACACACTCATCCAAGGCGAGCATTTTGCGGCATCCGACGCGTGCTCCCTTGCTGAGCAGTTGCAGCGCGAGCTAAGTCGTCCAGAATATTTCAACCGCCAGATCGACCAGGCCTACGTCCTCGTCTGTACGCCCTCGACGCACGTGCCTCTTGAAGCCTTCCGCCGCGAAGAGGCTGTGGATATCTTCTCATTTACGTTCCCGCAGCAGAGCTTGCTCGACACTCGCGTGGCCTACACCATACTCCCAGAACTTGAGTCCGTGGAGCTGTTTGCCATAAACCGCGATGTAGAGGATGCCATCCTTCAGTATTACCCTACCGCCCGCATCTTCGCTTCGCGTTCGATGCTTATTGAGCGTCTGTTGCGTTATGCCGACGATAGCCTGTCCGACTGCCGCCACCTTTTTTGCTGTCTCGATGACGACGGCGTTGACGTCGTCACATTTGCCGACGGCCGTCTGCGCTACGCCAACACCTTCGTTGAGAAAAAGAATGCCAACATACAATATCTTGTTCTCAATGTGTGGCAAATGCTGGGCCTGAATGCCGAGGCAGACCACCTGGTTATCGTTGCTGCCGAGGCTTATCCCGAGCTCAACCAGCTGCGCCAAGGCTTCGGACTCTATCTGCGCAATGTCGACAGCGTCCAGCCCTCGGAACTCTTTCCTAACGTAGCACTGGCTCGTGAACGCAAGATGCCTCTCGACCTGAAAGCCCTGTTGCTCAATAGGCTATAGGCATTCAGCTTGTAGTATATACAAAGACATAACCGATAGAGATAAGTGAGAGTAGTAGCAGGCAAATACCGTGGACGCCATTTTGAAGTGTCCCGCTCGTTCAAGGCTCGTCCGACGACCGACTTCGCCAAGGAGAATCTCTTCAATGTGCTCCGTTCCTATATCGACTTTGAGGCTGATGAGCCGCGTGCTCTCGACCTCTTTGCCGGCACGGGCAGCATTACGCTCGAGTTGCTCTCGCGCGGCTGTTCACACGTTACCTCCGTGGAGCTTGATTCCCAGCACTGTTCGTTCATCCGTCAGTTCCTGAAGGCCATTGGCGCTGAGGCGGACGTGACGTTGCTCCGTGCGGACGTGCTCCGCTTCCTCCGTAAGTCGGTCGACACCTTCGACTTCATCTTTGCCGATCCCCCTTATGCATTGCCCGAACTCGTGCGTCTGCCCGATCTCGTCTTCGGTGAAAGTGCTGAGGACTTGCTTGCCGGCTCCCGCGACGGTCAGTCGTCCGTAGGCATCCGCACGTCATCACTCCTTAGTCCTGATGGACTCTTCGTCTTAGAACATGGGCGAACACAAGACTTCTCCAGACATCCTCATTTTGTAGATCACAGGGCCTACGGTAGCGTCAACTTCAGTTTCTTTAGGTGAAAACTCATATACTCCCGCTTAAAAACAATATTAATTATTGTATAAGCGGGCGGGTGTGAGCTTTTTTTTGTACCTTTGCACGCGAAAAGGGCGAGATAAAGTCAATTACCAAGTCGTAAAAGGTAAACAGCCAAATTGATAATAGTGTGTTGTTAACTCATAAATAGTAAATCGTCAAAAAGAAAATCGCAATAATGCTCACAGCAAAAGAAATCCGCGAGAGCTTTAAGCAGTTCTTCGCTCAGAAGGGGCACACCATCGTACCCTCAGCTCCCATGGTCGTCAAGGACGACCCGACACTTATGTTCACCAATGCCGGCATGAACCAGTGGAAAGACATTATTCTCGGCACCAAGGATCCCGAGCCCCGTCGTCGCGCCGACTCTCAGAAATGTCTGCGCGTCAGCGGCAAGCACAACGACCTCGAGGAGGTAGGGCACGACACCTACCACCACACGATGTTCGAGATGCTCGGCAACTGGTCGTTCGGCGACTATTTCAAGGAGGGCGCCATCGATATGGCTTGGGAGTATCTTGTCGATGTCCTCGGCCTCGACCCCAAGGACCTCTACGTCACTGTCTTCGAGGGCTCGCCCGAGGAGAATATCCCTCGCGACGACGAGGCCGCCTCGTTCTGGGCCAAGCATGTGCCCGCCGATCATATCATCAACGGCAACAAGCACGACAACTTTTGGGAGATGGGCGACACCGGCCCCTGCGGCCCTTGCTCAGAGATACACCTCGACAGCCGCACGCCTGAGGAGAAAGCCACAGTGCCCGGTCGCGAGCTGGTCAACAAGGACGACCCTCAGGTCATCGAAATATGGAATCTCGTCTTTATGCAGTTTGAGCGCAAGGCCGACGGTTCGCTTGTGAAACTCGGCATGAACGTCATCGACACCGGCATGGGCTTCGAGCGCCTCGTACGCGCCCTGCAGGGCAAGCACTCCAACTATGACACTGATGTCTTCCAGCCCGTCATCCGCGCCATTGAGCAGCTCTCGGGCAAGCGTTATGGCGAGACCGAAGAGGTCGACGTAGCCATGCGCGTCATTGCCGACCATATCCGCGCCGTAGCCTTCTCCATTGCCGACGGCCAGCTGCCGTCCAACGCCAAGGCCGGCTACGTCATACGCCGTATCCTGCGCCGTGCCGTTCGCTATGCCTACACCTTCCTTGGCCAGAAGAGACCCTTCATGCACCTACTGCTGCCGACGCTCACGGCAGAGATGGGCGAGGCCTACCCTGAACTTGTAGCTCAGAAAGAGCTCATCGACAAGGTCATGATGGAAGAGGAGGAGAGTTTCCTGCGTACGCTGGAGACGGGCATCAAGCTCCTCGACCGCGTTATGGCCGAGACGAAGGCCGCTGGCAGCAGCGAGATCGACGGTGTGCAGGCCTTCACCCTCTTTGACACTTACGGCTTCCCCCTTGACCTCACCGAGCTCATCTGTCGCGAGAACGGTCTCACCGTCGACGAGGCCGGCTTCAACGCTGAGATGCAGAAGCAGAAGGAACGCGCTCGCGGAGCAGCCAAGGTCGAGGCCGATGACTGGCAGACGTTGCTCGACGGGAAGACCGTCGAGAGCGAATTCGTCGGCTGGGACTTCACAGAATACACTTGTCATATCTTGCGCTACCGCAAGGTCGTGCAGAAGAAGCAGACCTACTACCAAATTGTTCTCGACAAGACGCCTTTCTACGCAGAGATGGGCGGACAGGTCGGTGACCAAGGCGTCCTCGTCAGCGAGTATGAGACCATTGACATCATCGACACCAAGAGCGAGAACGGTCTGACCGTGCACATCGCCAAGCGGCTGCCCGAGCATCCTGAGGCCGAGTTTATGGCTTGCGTCGACACCGACAAGCGCCGCGCCAGCGAGGCCAACCACAGCGCTACGCACCTCTTGGATCAGGCCCTGCGCGAGGTCCTCGGCACGCATGTCGAGCAGAAAGGTTCGCTCGTCTCGCCCGAAGGCCTTCGTTTCGACTTCAGCCACTTCCAGAAGGTGACAGCCGAGGAGCTGCGCCAGGTGGAGCGCATCGTCAACGCCCGCATCCGCGAGAACATACCCCTTCAGGACCATCGCGACGTGCCCATCGAGCAGGCCAAGGAACTGGGCGCCATCGCCCTCTTCGGCGAGAAGTACGGCGACCGCGTCCGCGTCGTGCAGTTCGGCCAGAGCGTAGAGTTCTGCGGCGGCTGCCACGTCAAGGCAACGGGCCAGATTGGCATGTTCAAGATAGTAGGCGAGGGTAGTGTCGCTGCCGGCATTCGCCGTATCGAGGCCGTCACGGGTGCTAAGGTCGAAGAATCCCTGTATAAGCTGCAGGACATGATGGAGGCTCTGCGCCAGATGTTCAACGGCGTCCCCGACCTGCGCGGCGCCATCGAACGCCTCGTCAGCGAGAACAGCGGTCTGAAGAAGCAGGCCGAGGAATTCATCCACGAGAAGGCCCAGGCTTTCAAGCAGCTGCTGCTGGAGACGGCCGTCGAGCGCGACGGCATCTGCATCCTTTCCGATCGCACAATCCTCCCAGCAGATGCTGTCAAGGACATCGCCTTCCAGCTGCGCACCGAGGTGGAGAATGCGCTCGTCTGCATAGGCTCTGTCAACGATGGCAAGCCCCTGCTCACGTGTGCTGCCAGCGATGCCTTGGTGAAGGAGCACGACGTCAACGTCGGCAAGGTCATCCGCGAAGCTGCCAAGCTGATGCAGGGCGGCGGCGGCGGTCAGCCTCATTTCGCCACTGCGGGCGGCAAGAACCCCGAAGGCCTAAGCGCTGCTATTGATAAGTTCGTGGAGCTGGCTCTGTCCTGACCTGAAGTATTCCTGAGCTGGAGTTGTTCCTGGCCGGAAGCAGTCCCGGCCCGAAGCACTTCCCAGCCTGGAAGTTAGCCGGCCTGAAGCATTCTAAACCGCCCGTGCTCCGCCATGGGCAAGCGATGTCTCCCGTCATCATCCCAATTTGTTCACTTCAAATTCTTAATCCTATGGCTTACAATCCCAACAAGGACCTCAAAACCTTCTATTCCATTGCTGAGGTGAGCGAAATGTTCTCTCTGCCAGCTTCGCTCTTGCGCTATTGGGAAAAGGAGTTCCCCTCCATAAGCCCCAAGAAAGGCGGTAATGGCGTACGCATGTATACCAAAGAGGATATCGAGGAGATTCGCTTGGTCAACGACCTCGTGAAGGGCCGCAACATGAAGCTGGCCGCAGCTCGCGAGCTGATCCAGCGCAACCACGACGGCGCGCGCAACACCAACGACCTTCTCAACCGCCTGCAGGGCGTTCGCGAGCAGCTGATGGATATTAAAAAAGAATTGGATTCAATAGTATGATAAGTCTCTTATCTTTAGCTTTTGTCGCCCTGACGGCGGCTGAACCACAGTCAGCCGATACGCTGGATGTGTACGGCGATTCTGTGACTTCGATGCGTGAGCTCATCGTACGTGGCGGCCACATCCTCATGGTCGATTCTTTTCCTCTCGTCGGCGGAAACTTCAAGATTCCTTTGGCTCCCCCGTCGCTGGGCGATATCCTTGAGAAGCTATCGCCCGGCATCAATGATAAGATCACTCACCCCTTCGCTATCAAGGCACGGCGCCGCGAACGTCGCCACGCGAAGGCGATGAAGGCACTTGAGCAGCTCGACCGCGTAAAGACGCTCGACGAGCTGTTGCGCGAAGCTTACGACCGTCAGATGTTAGAGGATTCGCTCTACCTGCGTCATCAGTGAGCGCCGGCTCAGCTCGGCTACATCATCACGCGGTCGCCACGCATGCGGCCCAGTTCACCCTGCACTTGCTTGAGTTCTTGATAGCGTTGCAGCAGCTTTGCAGATTCCTCCTTCGAGGCCAGCACCTCAGGACTGCATAGCTGCTGCATCAGCATTTGTACCTCGTCGTCGACGATGGCCAGTTTGTAGTCCGCAATCACATGTGGCACCAATTCCATCAGGCGCTCTTCTTCGGGCTTCACGGGTATGCTCTTCTCGTGAATCTTGCTTAAGGTTTCGGGGTCATGGGCCAGCGAAGTAGCAAGCTCCGCGATGCGGAGGTCGGGATGGTTCTCGAAGTAGCGGCTGCATCGGAAACCCTCTTCGCCAATGTGCTCCAGAGTTTCGGCGAGGATCTGCTGGTGACGCTTGTCGCGCAGCTTCAGGTTGTCCTGTTCCAGCGCCAGGCTTATAAACTCCGCCACGCAGACCTTCTGCATTTGACCCTCGTCGTCCTCGAACTCGCCCATCAGCTTTTCTCCGTGGCGAACAATCATTTGCACCATTAGCGCTTCGGTTTGGATTATGGCCTGTTCGCTGTCGCGGCGGACATTCTTGAGGTTTATGCCTGCCGAGTCGGACTCTTGTCGTGGTTCGCCCGTACCGTCGTCGCCCGGGGTGATTCCCGCGATGATGGCCTCCTCTTCCGGCGTGAGGGCTGTGTCGCCCTGTGGCTGAGTCTGTTGGTCTGTGTCTTGCGCTGGCTGTACGGCGGTCTGTTGCTGTGTTCTAGCTTCGCGCTCGCGCTCCTTTTGTCGCTCTTCTCGCTGCCGTTTGCGCACTCGTGCCACGGCACTTGTTATTATGCGCTCTTCTACGCCGAGCATCTGCGACGTCTCTTTAATGTAGAATGTGCGCGTTATCTCGTCTGGTACGACCGCCACGCTGTCGACGATATTGTTTACCAGCCGCGACAACTTGATTGGGTCGCCTTGCGCTTCGTTGAGAAGCAGGTCGGTCTTGAAGCGTATGAAGTCGACCTGATGTTCCTGAAGGTACTGCTGATACTCGGTCGCCGTATGCTTGCGTGCAAAGCTGTCGGGGTCGTCGCCGTCGGGCAGCAGCAGCAGTTTCACGCTCATGCCCTCGGCCAGCAGCAGGTCGATGCCTCGTTGCGAGGCTTTGATGCCGGCGGCATCGCCGTCGTAGATTACGACGAGGTTCTCGGTGAATCGGTGTATGGCGCGGATTTGCTCGTTCGTGAGGGCTGTGCCGCTGGACGCTACGACGTTTTCGACGCCCATCTGGTGCATCGCCATCACGTCGGTATAGCCTTCAACGAGGTAGCAAAGTTCCTGCTTGACGATTGCCTGCTTGGCCTCGTAGAGCCCGTAGAGCTCTCGCTTCTTTGAGTAGATGGCACTCTCGGGCGAGTTCTGGTACTTCACGCTGACGCCTTTCGTGCGCGAGTCCAGCACGCGGCCGCCGAAGCCAACGACCTTGCCGGAGATGGAGTGAATGGGGAAGATGACGCGATTGCGGAAGCGGTCGTAGGTCTTTCCGGCCTCGTTGCGTATGCACAGGCCGGTCTTGAGGATGTAGTCCTCATTGAAGCCCTCGGCGCGTGCGGCCTGCCACTGTGCATCGTACTTATCGGGGCAGAAACCGAGCTGGAACTTGCGGATGATGTCGTCGCGGAAGCCGCGCTGGCGGAAGTAGGCGAGCCCTATGGCGCGGCCGTCGACGGTGTCGTTCATCTGCTGCTGAAACCAGTCGTTGGCCCACTCGTTTACGATGAAGAGGCTTTCGCGTTCGCTCTGCTCAGCCTTCTCCTCGTCGGTCTGTTCGCGTTCCTTGACCTCGATGTTGTATTTCTTGGCGAGGTAGCGCAGGGCCTCAGGGTAGGTGAGCTGCTCGTGCTCCATGATGAAGTGTACGGGCGTGCCGCCTTTTCCGCAAGCGAAGCACTTGCAGATGTTCTTCGACGGCGACACCATGAACGAGGGCGTACGGTCGTCGTGGAACGGGCATAGCCCTTTCAGGTTGGCTCCTGCGCGCCTGAGGGTTACGAAGTCCGAGACGACATCCACGATGTTCGCCGCATCCAATATCCTATCGACAGTCTGACGATCTATCATCCTTTGTGGTGGCAATTTCAGTGGCAAATGTAGTTATTTCCATGAAAAAGGATGCCACTTTCCTTCTCAAATTACTTTCTTCCCACATTTTTTTTGTTTCAACACCTCCGGTAAACCATATTTGCTGAAAGAATATAAGTTGTGGAATGTGCCAACGACTGGCAAGTCTGTAGTGCTTCTGTTGCAGCCCTGCAACAGAGAATCAGGCATCGGGAGGTTAGGGGAATGTGTCTGTGAGTTTCAGTTTCACGTTTCTGCGTTTCCGTCGGTGAATGGGCATTTCACGGCCGAGATATAACAATGCTCATTAGCGTGTGAACCATTGTGGCCAGACGTAGTGCTTAAGATGTCCGGATGTATGACTCAATGTGGCTGTATAACGAAATCACCGCGCCGAACTTTTTGCTCGGTGCGGTGATTTTGTTTTTGATGAAGTCTTGTATGGCTGCGGGAACTCACTTCACTGCTTCGCCCTGCCCGTCCTCGGTCAGATAAAAGAGAGGGGCTGGGTTGGTCTGTTCCTGCTCATAGTAGTGCAGGCCGCTGTCGTTGGTGCGGGGATGCCATTCGCAGAGGAGGTTGATTATCTCGGCGGCAGCCCAGATGACGGGGCCGTAGCCGTGGGCAGCAGCTGCCGAGACGGGCCGATAGTAGTAGAAGGCAGGGTCGAAGGCCATGCCAGTGCCAACACATGTGCCGGCGACTTTTCCTTCATCGGTGATCTTGGTGCTGATGGCGTGCCAGGCCAGCTGTGCTACACCGCCATAGGTAATGCCTTCGAGCCAACCCTTGCGGATAGCGTGGGCGATGGAGTAGCAATAGATGGCGGTGGCGCTGGTTTCGAGATAGCTGTCTGTGCGGTCGAGGAGTTGATGCCAGAAGCCTTCGCTCGACTGCAGGGCGCAGAGTCCTGCCACGTGTTCGCGCAGCTGATTGAGGATGAACTCGCGGTCGGGATGGTTCTCGGGCAGCATGTCGAGAATCTCTACTGTGGTCAGCAACGCCCATCCGTTGGCGCGTGCCCAGTGGTAGGTGGGCTGCTGAGCCAGGCCTTCGACGTAGCCGTGGCGGTAGATCTTCTTCTCGGGGACCCACATCCGCTTGACGAAGTTCTTGTACATCGTGGCAGCCTCGTCGAAATACTTCGGGTCGTTGAAATAGATGCCGGCATAGGCGATGGTGGGGATGCCCATGTACATATCGTCGAGCCACACGGTGTTGTGCTGCGGGCGATGGCGGGCGAAGAGGCCGTCCTCGAGGCGGTACTGTCCGTGCTCCACGAACTGGAAGTAGTTGTTGATGAGTGTGTCGATAGATACCACGGTGCCACTCGGCTGCATCGGGGCATTGTTACGCACATCGGGGTCGGCAGTGGCATATTTCATCATGGCTGTGCACATCGTGCCGCAATCGTCGAGAGCCTGGGGGTGAATCACCTGCTCCATCTGTGCATCCTCTATCTCAGCCTTGGCTGCGTCGCGCTGCTTGAAGAGTGGGTAAGCCATTCGCAGCAGGCCCATACAGATGTCGATGTAAGCCTCATATTTTTCTTCGCCCGTAGCGGCCTTGGCGGCCAACAGTGCCTGATAGGTGATTCCCCATTCGTAGCTACCGATGCGGAAGGCCCCGCGCTGGAGAGTAGCACCTTCAGGGAGGTAGTCGCCAGGCAGGTCTTTCAGTTCTTTGCCGTCCTTGTCGAGGATGGCAAACGGGCACTCGCTATCAATATAGTTGTAAATGCGGTCGAGGTCGGCTTTGACAGAGTCGGCAGAGAGCTCGCCGTAAGGCACTTTGTAGTCGGGCTTCAGCAGGTGGAGCGGGGTGGTGGAGTCGTTAATCTCGTCGGCCTGCTGTTTGTCGGCTGGGGTACAAGCCGCGAAGGCGAGTGCTGCGGCAAGGCACAGAACTGCCGTAAGTTTGGAATAAAAGCTACGCATGTTTGTATTTCTGGTTTATTTATTAGTTCTTTATTAGTTCTTGGCTGCAAATTTACGAAAATATCTGTTCCGACGGCGCTGTTTTGCAATTTTTATTTATCTTTGCAGCATATATCTCAGCTTGAAGTTATGAAGAAGATTGCAACTCTTTTGTTTTTGACACTCGCTACGGCCGTTCAAGCGGCAGAACCGGCACGCCTGCACTGGATAGGCAAGACGCCTGCCAGCGATAAACCAGTCAGCTTCGGTATTCCGTTTAATCGTGGAGATATGAAACCGAGCGATGCTTTCGCCCTCACTACCGACGGCGGTCTGACGCTCGCTGCCGACTTTTGGCCTACGGCTTATTGGCCAGATGGCTCGGTGAAATGGGGCGGTTTTGCGGCCGTCATCCCCGGCGGCACTCAAGGCGTGGCCTTTGAGAAGGTTGCTAAGAGGAAGAATTCCGCCCAGCTCCCCGCCAAGGGGGAAGGAGCCCGGCTTCAAGTGCAGCAGACGGACGACCGGATTTGCATCAACACAGGCAGCCTGCAGGCTTATATCCCGAAAAGCGGGCAGGCCTTCGTCGACAGTTTGGTGCTCGGCGGCGTGCGTGTTGCAGGCCGCGCCCGGCTCGTCTGCACCAGGCAGAGCGAGCCTTATACCGAGGACGTTAAAAACATCGGCTTCACGCACTACGTCTCGCAGGTCGAGAAGGTCGAAGTAGAGCGCGCCGGCGACGTTCGCGCCGTGGTGAAGATTGAGGGGTCATATATGATAGACCTGAGTAAGATTGAGCTTAAGATAGTCCCCGCCTCGGACGGCTTAGGCAAGTCCGAATGTCCGATGGCATGGCTCCCGTTCACCGTCCGCCTCTATTTCTACGCCGGCTCCGAGCAAGTGCGCCTCGTGCATACCTTTATATATGATGGCGACCAAAACCGCGACTTCATCCAATCCCTCGGCGTGCGTTTCGAGGTGCCGATGCGCGAGCAGGCTTACAACCGCCATGTTGCCTTTGCCATCCACGACGGTGGCGTATGGACAGAGAGCGTGCAGCCCCTCAACGGCCGACGCATTCTCATGAAGGACGGAGATATGAGCTTTGAGCAGCAGCAGGTGCAGGGCCGTCGTATACCCGAGCCTTCGTCCTTCGACGAGAAGAACCAAGAGCTGCTTCATCACTGGGCCCGCTGGAACACCTATCGCCTCACGCAACTCACAGACCAAGGCTACTCCATACAGAAGCGCGCCCACTCGAATAACATGTGGATTGGCACTCACGCTGGCCAGCGGGCCGACGGCTATGCCTTCGCAGGCGATGTCAGCGGAGGCCTCGGCATCAGTGTCAAGGACTTCTGGCAGAGCACTCCCGCCAGCCTGCAAGTGGACAGCGCCACCCACAACACGGCCTACCTAACCGCCTTCCTCTGGTCGCCCGAGGGCGGACCGATGGACCTGCGCCACTATGATAACGTTGCCCACGACCTCAATGCCTCCTACGAAGATGTTCAGGAAGGGATGTCAACGCCCTACGGCATCGCTCGCACATCCGTAATAACTCTGCTCCCCGAGCGTGCCTTCCCCGGCAAGGCTGCCGTAGCTGAGCGCGCAGCCATGATGACCGATGATGCGCCGCTCGTCTGCACACCCGAATACTTGCATTCGCGCCGCGCCTTCGGCATATGGAGCCTGCCCGACAGCACCAACGAGCGCCGAACTGCCGTTGAGCGTCAGCTGGCCGACTACCTGACCTTCTACGAGCGCGCCGTCGATGAGCGCCACTGGTACGGCTTCTGGCACTACGGCGACTTCATGCACGGCTATGACCCCGTCCGCCACGAATGGAAATATGACGTCGGCGGATTTGCCTGGGACAACACCGAACTGGGCTCTATCTCGTGGCTTTGGTACTCGTTCCTGCGTACCGCTGACCCTGCCGTTTGGCGTATGGCTGAGGCTATGACGCGCCACACCAGCGAGGTCGATGTCTACCACGTCGGCCCCTTCGCCGGCCTGGGCAGCAGACATAATGTCTCGCACTGGGGCTGTGGAGCCAAGGAAGCACGTATCTCCCAGGCCGCTTGGAACCGTTTCTACTACTACCTTACCACCGACGAGCGCACAGGCGACCTCATGACCGCTGTGCGCGATGCCGACCAGATGCTCTACACAATCGACCCGATGCGTCTGGCCCTGCCGCGCGAGAAATACCCGTGCACCGCTCCAGCCCGCCTGCGTATCGGCCCTGACTGGGTCGCTTATGCCGGCAACTGGATGACGGAATATGAGCGAACGCGCGACACCAAGTATCTGAAGAAGATACAGGCGGGCATGAAGAGTATCGCAGCCCTGCCCCACGGAATGTTTACGGGACCCGGAGTCCTCGGCTACGATCCCGCCACCGGTATACTTACCTACGAGGGCGACACGGCCATAACCTCTACCAACCACCTGCAACTCATCATGGGCGGCTTCGAACTGATGCACGAACTTATGGAGATGGTACCTGACAAGAAGTTTGCGGCCGTCTATCTCGACCACAACGCACGCTACCATAAAGTAACAAATAATCGCTTCCGCATCAGCCGGCTCAAAGGTTACGCAGCAGCCCTCAACGCTGACCGCCAGCTGGCAGAGGAGACCTGGAAGGATATGTGGCGCTATAGCGGACCTGAGCAGCATTACCGTTTCGACCCCAAGCAGTTGCTGCCGCCTGAGGTGCCCCAGCCACTCATCGAGAGTGCTGAGACAACAACTAACGACTGCGCCCTCTGGAGCCTTGATGCCATTTATTTACAAGAAGTTATTCCACAAGAATGAAACAACTCACCACCCTGCTGACACTCTTGCCGCTGGCAGCTGCCGCACAAACGTTCCACGTCAGTGTCTCCAATCCTTCCGACACCGACCGTAGAGACGTCCCCGTCGTCATCGACCTTCATAAAACCCTGAAGAAGAAAGCGGCCAATATACTCTCCGCTGAGGTCATCACTCCAACCCTCACAGGGAGGGGTGAAGGTCGGCCTCTTCCCTCCCAACTCGATGATCTCGACGGCGACCTCATCCCCGACGAGCTCGCCTTCGTCTGTGATATTCCCGCCCGAACAACCTCTACTTTCACGGTTGAGTTCTCGGCGGTCCATCCGCCGAAAGCCACCTTCACTCCCCGCACCGCCGCCTTCATGAAGGTCTGGGACCGTAAATATCGCTACCCTTATATCAACTCCATTGAATATCAGGGCCGCAACGAGCCCCTCGCCACCTACGATGCCATCTACGGCCACGGCGCTCAGTGGGAGAGCGAGCTCGTTGGCTTCCGTGTTTACATGGACCATCGCCAGAGCATCGACATCTACGGCAAACCTTCACCCCAGCTTGTGCTCGATCGTACCAACTTCTACAGCACTCGCGAGGATATGGCAGCCGGTCTTGGCTGCGACATCCTCTTTGCCGGTCCCAGCGTAGGAGCCGGCTCCTTCCGCGGCTATGTCGACGGGCAACCCACATACGTCGACAGCGTCGAAGCCCGCGGGCAGCGCGTCATAGCCTCGGGGCCCGTGCGCGCTATCGTCGAGGTTTGGGACAAGAACTGGTATTACCACGGCAAGACCCTCCAGATGCGACAGCGCTACACCATCTACGCCGGACACCGCAATGTCGATGTCGACGTGAAGCTCTCAGGCGAGGGCATCGATGATGAACTTTTCTGCACCGGCGTTCAAAAGCTGGAGATGGAGAACGAAGGCTATATGCCTCTGGCCTCTGGCCTCGTGGGCTCGTGGGGACGTAATGTACCTGATAAAGCTGCTGAGGACCTCGTCGAGGGCGTCGGCCTCGGTGTCTATGTCAGCCCGGCCTATCTGTCGTCGAAGAAGGAGGATACTTACAACTACCTCACCCTCCTGCGCCCCCGCGACGGCATCATCCGCTATCATCTGGCCATCTGTGCTCTGATGGAACGTGGCGGATTCAAGGACGCTCAGGGCTGGTTTACGTGGCTCGAGCAGTGGCGCAGCGAGCTCGACAAGCCTTGTTCTGTTAAGGTAAAGAAGTGACGGAAAACGCCCATTTCATCGATTCTGTTTAAACAAAAATCAGGTCGCACCGAGCGGTGCGACCTGATTATTTTAGTAGTTTATGTGTCGGTTAGAAGTGGTAGCCTATACCTACGAGCACGTTGCCACGGTCGAAGTCGTTGGTGTAGGTGTATTTCACCTCGGCATTGACGTAGAGATTCTCCTCAATGTCGTACTGCAAACCGGCACCGGCATTGAGCCCTACGCGAGCCTGATTGGCGTCATCGACCTCGACGGTGTAGTGGCGATGCAGGAACTGAATGCCGAGGATAGGATATATCCACAGCCCTGTGTCCTTCATTGGGAAGAGGTAGTGAAAGTTCAGGTTCAGGTCCCAGTCGATGCGTTCCTTGGCCTTGAAATAGTAACCGAAGGAGGTCTCGATGCGGAACTGTGACGTGGCGTAGAATTGCACTTTAGGCTGAACGCCAAGGTGCATCTTGTCGCCCCATGTAACAGGAATGTTTAGTCCTAATGCCCAGTCGCCGCTCTCGGGCGTGTCAAATTTCTGAGCAAAAGCGTTGGAGCCTGCGAGTGCGAGGCACATGATGATAAGAAGTTTTTTCATAGTTTCAATACTTTTGTTGGTTTGAACATTAGCGTTTCCTTTGCAAAAATATAAAATTATTCGCTCAGATTAACTTTTTTAGCGAAAAAAGATAGTTTTGCCGACTTTTCTTGCTATTTTTGCAGCGAAGAAGTCTTTAAAACCAAACAAAACGCAAGTGTCATTATGAATTTAGGAACTCCCGAAATCCTCCTCATCGCCCTCGTCGTGCTGCTGCTCTTCGGAGGCAAGAAGATACCCGAACTGATGAAAGGCCTCGGCAAAGGTGTCAAGAGCTTCAAGGACGGCGTCAAAGGTCTCGACGACGAGATCAAGGACGCTACCTACGATAAGGACGAGACGAAGTGATGGACGAGCAGATGACCTTTTGGGATCATCTGGATGTCCTGCGAGGCAGCATCATCCGTGTGCTGGTGGCCGCCATCGTCATGGGCGTGGGTGTGTTCTTCCTTAAGGACTGGCTCTTCGACATTGTCCTGTGGCCCCGCCAGAGCGACTTCCCTACCTATCGGCTGCTGGGAGCCGAACCGTTCGAACTGAACCTCGTCAACACGCAGCTCACCGAGCAGTTCATGATCCACATGAAGGTGGCGCTCATCGTGGGCTTGCTCGTGGCGTCGCCCTACATCATCTACGTCCTCTTCCGCTTCATCTCGCCTGCGCTCTACGACGATGAGCGGCGAGCCAGCTACCGCCTCGTAGGTGCCGCCTACGGGATGTTCATCGTCGGCATCGTCATCAATTATTTCCTCATCTTCCCGCTGACGGTTCGTTTCTTGGGCACTTACAGCGTGAGTGAGGACGTCGTGACGATGCTCACGCTCTCCAGCTATGTCGACACACTCCTGCTGATGAGCCTCGTCTTCGGCATCGTCTTCGAGATTCCCGTCATAGCTTGGCTGCTGGCGCGCTTCGGCATGCTCAAGCACACGTGGATGACGCAGTACCGCCGTCATGCCATCGTTGCCATACTCATCCTGGCTGCCATAATTACGCCTACGGCCGACATTATGACTTTGGTCATAGTATCTTTGCCCATTTGGCTGCTCTACGAGGTCAGCATCTGGATAGTGAAATTCACAAACTCACCCGCCCCTGAGGAGATGGCTGCCTCTGAGGATGCCACATCATTATTTACCGCTACCGAGGATTCTCCCGAGGGTCCAAAATCACCAACCACCCCATGCTCAGAAGAATCAGAACCGTCCTCGCCGTTGTCGTCTTCGCAGGAATAACCCTTCTCTTCCTCGACGTAAGCGGCATCCTCCACACCTATCTTGGCTGGTTGGCCAAGGTTCAGTTCCTGCCCGCTGTGCTGGCGCTTAACGTCGCCGTCATCGTTGGCCTGATTGTCTTGACTTTGGTTTTCGGGCGCATCTACTGCTCAGTCATTTGTCCTTTAGGTATTCTTCAGGACCTGCTCGCACGCCTGCGCCCGCGCAAGAATAAGAAGGTAGGGCGCTACACGTTCTCGCCCGAGGTGCGATGGCTTCGCTATCCTGTGCTGGCGCTTTTCATCGTGGCCATGATAGCTGGCATAGGCTCCTTCGTAGCCCTGCTGGCGCCCTACAGCTCATTCGGGCGCATCGTCACGAACCTGCTGCGCCCGCTCTATGAACTGGCCAATAACGGTCTGGCAGCCATTGCCGAGCACTACGGGAGCTACGCCTTCTACACCACAGAGGTGTGGATGCGCGGCCTCCCCACTTTCATCATTGCTGCTGCTACGCTCGTGCTCCTGGCCGTGCTGGCATGGGTCGGCGGACGCACTTATTGCAACACCATCTGCCCCGTAGGCACCTTTCTCAGCTTCTTCTCGCGCTTCTCACTGCTGAAGATTAACTTCGACGAGGAGAAGTGTCGCAACTGCTCTGCCTGCACCAAGGCTTGCAAAGCCTCTTGCATCGATTTCAAGAGCCATAAGGTCGACTACTCGCGTTGCGTTGTCTGCGGCAACTGCATCGATAGCTGCAAGTTCGAGGCGCTGAAATATGGCAGGCCCAGACCCACACACCAGCCCCTCCCTGTGATGGAGGGAAGTGGTTACTCTCAAGGTCAGGACCCGGTTTCTACAGCGACAATGGATACTGCCCCCCTCCCTCGCAGGGAGGAGCATGGAGGTGGGCCTGCTGAGGGTGGGTTTTCACGCCGCTCTTTCCTCATAGGCTATGCCCTTGCCACTACGGCCGCCCTGGCGCAGGAAGCCAAGATCAAGATGGACGGCGGCCTGGCCGACATAGAGGATAAGGTAGCCCCCGAGCGCCAGACACCCCTGACGCCCCCGGGCTCGCTCTCCGCGCGCCACTTTGCCAGCCACTGCACTGGCTGCCAGCTTTGCGTAGCTCAGTGCCCTAACCACGTCCTGCGCCCCAGTGCCAGCCTGCTGACGTTCATGCAGCCCGTGATGAGCTTCGAGCGCGGCTACTGCCGCCCCGAGTGCAACCGCTGCTCCGAGGTATGCCCCGCGGGAGCCATACGCCCCATAGCACTCGACGAGAAATCAAGCACCCAGGTGGGGCATGCCGTATGGGTGAAGAAAAACTGCGTCGCCGTCGTCGACGGCGTCTCATGTGACAACTGTGCCCGCCACTGCCCCGTCGGCGCCATAGAGATGGTGCCGCTGGACCCCGACGACGAGCTCGGGACCTACGTCCCCGCCGTCAACGAGTCAAAGTGCATAGGCTGCGGTGCCTGCGAGAACCTTTGTCCCGCACGCCCCTTCTCTGCCATCTACGTCGAAGGCCACGAAGTTCACCGCACGAACTAAGTGAAGGATCTCGCTTCGCTCGGAATGACGAATGACGAGTGATGAGTGACGAATGATGAGTGATGTGTGACGAATGAAGAATGAAAACTGAATGAGTGAAAAGTGAATAATGAAGGAATGAATATTAGAATGAATAAGGAAATATCTCGCCGTAATTTCTTGAAAGTCATGGCAGGTGGCACAGCTGCCGTTGCTCCAGGGACAGCTTTCCTTGCCTCCTGCAAGCGCTCGGGTGGAGCGCGTACTCGTGCCGAGGAGGCCGCGATGACTATGCGCACCAACCCCAACACGGGAGATGTCGTCTCGCTGCTCGGCTACGGCATGATGCGCCTGCCTATGCTGCCCGAGGGCTCAAAGGAGAATCCCCAGACCGGCCTCTTCGATCAGGACATGATCAATCGCCAGGTCGATTATGCCCTGGAGCATGGCGTCAACTACTTCGACACAGCTCCCGTCTACTGCCGCGGCCTCTCGGAGCGTTGCACAGGCATCGCCCTGAAACGTCATCCGCGCGACAAATACTTCATAGCAACGAAACTCTCTAACTTCGACAGCCGCGTGTGGCCCCTCGAAGAGTCGAAGAAAATGTTTGAGAACTCACTCAAAGAGTTGCAGACCGACTACATCGACTACCTGCTGCTCCACAGCACAGGCAACGGAGGGCGCGACCAGGACGGCAAGGATCTCAGCGGACTCGATGCTTGCAAAGCTCGATTCTTAGATAATGGGCTTACCGACTGGCTCGTGGAACAGAAAGAAGCCGGGCGCATTCGCAATCTCGGCTTCTCATGGCACGGTGACTATCGCGCCTTCGAGTATCTGCTGCAGCTCCACGACGAAGGGCGCTACCACTGGGATTTCTGTCAGATTGAACTCAACTACCTCGACTGGTTCTATGCCAACGAGATCAACAACACCAATGTCGACGCCGTAATCCTCTACGGCGAACTCGAGAAGCGGGGCATACCTGCTGTCATCATGGAGCCCCTCCTCGGCGGGCGCCTCGCCAATGTCAACGACGACATCGCCTCGCAACTCAAGCACCGCGACCCCGAAGCCTCCATTGCCTCATGGGCCTTCCGCTTCGCAGGAACGCCAGATGGCGTGCTCACCGTCCTCTCCGGAATGACTTTCATGGAGCACTTGCGCGAGAACGTGGCCACGTACTCACCACTGCACCCCGTCACCCCAGAGGAGCACGACTTCCTCATGGCCATCGCCGAGCAGATCTTCGGGCAGAAAGAAATCCCATGCACCGCCTGCCAGTACTGCATGCCCTGCCCCTACGGACTCGACATACCCTCCATCTTCGCTCACTACAACAAATGCCTGCGCGAGTGCAACACACCGCAGAGCAGCGGCTCGCCAGCCTACCGCCGACAGCGCCGCGCCTTCCTCGTCGGCTACGACCGCAGCGTGCCACGCCTGCGACAGGCCAGCCATTGCATAGGTTGTGGACAGTGTGCCCCACACTGCCCACAGCAGATAGACATCCCACGGGAACTGCGCCGCATCGACGACTACGTCGAGAGACTGAAACGAGAGGGGTAGTGTCTTGATATAGACATCTTTAGCCCTCTCTCGCACTTCCTTTTACCTTCCGACGCGAAGCTGCTAACTTTCGGAATTTATTTACTGTAAGTTTTTCTTTTTTTTACCGTCACTTACACTTTTTGTTGTAATGCGCTTTGTCTCAGGCGCTTAGGTGTAGTGACGGTGACTCCTTCACCGTCATTCACCTTCACCCGTTCAAATCGAGGTAAAACAACTTGTTTTACTTCTACACGACCGGCTGCATCGGCCAACACGACCGGCTGCATCTGCCAACACGACCGGCTGCATCAAGAATATAACAACTTGCATTGACGGCGATGATGGCAGTGACGGTGAACGATTCACTTACACACTATCTAACGTGCACGCCTCCAAGTGGTTAGGAGAAAAAATGTAAGTGACGGTGAAAAATCAAAAAATTTTTTGAGTTGTATTGAATGCCCCGAAGGAGTCGTCTGTCCATAGTCCAAAGAGCTCAGCTCTTGGTAAAGACGTAATGAGGAAACGGCGCCGTGAAAAGTCAAAAGTTTGTATCGCTTCAGATAGAGCGTAGCCCGTCATTTGCGTACGTAGCGGCTGCGCCCGGCATCGATGCGCAGGAAGATGAAGAGGAGTAGCGTGAAGCCCCATAGCGACGAGCCTCCGTAGCTGAAGAAGGGCAGGGGGATGCCTATGACGGGCATGAGGCCGAGCACCATGCCGATGTTGATGAGCACGTGGAAGAAGATGATGGAGAAGACGCAGTAGCCGTAGACTCGGCCGAAGGCGAAGGGCTGTCGCTCGGCCAGGCGTATGAGTCGCCACATGAGCAGGAGGAAGAGGACGAGTACGGCGGTGGAGCCAATGAAACCTTGCTCCTCGCCTACAGTGCAGAAGATGAAGTCGGTCTCCTGCTCGGGCACGTACTTGAGCTTGGTCTGTGTGCCGTTGAGGAAGCCTTTGCCCTCGAGGCCTCCGGAGCCGATGGCTATCTTGGCTTGGATGACGTTGTAGCCGACGCCGTTGGGGTCGTCCTGAAGGCCGAGTAGCACTTGTATGCGTTTCTGCTGGTGCGGTGCGAGATGGTCTACGAGTATGTTGGCCGAGAAGAATATGGTCATCGACGCGAGGGCGAAGAGTGCGATGTAGGCGTAGCGGTAGACTTGGTTGGCGAAGCCTATCCAGAGGAGGCGCAGTGCGAGCAGGAGCGTTATAGCCACGAGTATTGGGGAGATGCTGAAGGGCCGCAGGTGGTCGATGAGCGGGGCGAGGAAGCTGTCGTGGGAGATGGTGAAGGGAATCCAAGCGGCCGCAGCTTCGTCGGTGGCGGCAGCGGCATCAGTGGCTTCGGCTGCGGCGTCGGGCGTGAGAGCCGTGGCGGCTTCAGCGGCAGAATCCAAAGCCTCGGCTGCAGCCTCGGGCTGCAGTGATTGGGGTAGCTCGTGGTAGGCGGCGAGTGCGGGGAAGATTATGTAGGCGAGTGCGAGGGTGGCGAGCATGAGCGGCAGCGCCGTGGCGAGTGTAGAGGAGAGTGCGCGGCGGTAGGGCTGACGTGTGTTGCGCGGGTCTACGCCGCTTTCGCTTACGAGAGCCGATGGGCGGCAGTATATGATGATGAGGGCGGCCACGAAGACCACGATCATCAGCATGACGAGCACCTCGCCCAGGCTGGTTGACGACGAGAGGATGAGAGTCTGGTCGAAGCGCAGTCCTATGACGACGTAGGCTGCTGCGGAGATGCCGGCGAAGAGGACGAAGCCGGACATTCCTTCGCGGTAGAGCATGAGGAAGAGGCTGAAGTAGACGAGAGCCGAGCCCGTCTCTTTCTGCATGACGATGAGCACCATGGGCAGCATCATGAGACCTATGGCTATGGACATATTCTTCCACGAGCCTTGCAGGCGGAAACCGTAGGGGCTCATGAACTTGGCCAGGGCGAGGGCAGTGGCGAATTTGGCGAACTCGGCGCTCTGGAAGCTGAAGGGGCCAATCTTAATCCACGAGAGGGAGCCTTTGATGTCGTGTGCCAGGAAGGGGGTGATGAATAGCAGCAGGATGAATGCTCCGTAGATGAAGTAGGCGAAGGTGTCGAAGATGCGGTCGTCGAGCAGGAGGATGATGGCTCCGAGGATAATGGAGGAGCCTATCCACACGAGCTGCATGCCGGTGCGGGTACCGAAGGAGGCGAGTGAGAGGAGGTCGCGCGGCTGGCCGTACTCGTAGCACGCGCCGCAGATGCTCATCCAGCCGAAGGCAAGGAGTGCGGCGTAGATGAGGATGGTGATCCAGTCAATGCTCTGGAACACGCTCTTGGGTTTATCTTGCAGTGGTGCCATAGCTGATGGTTCGGTTGGCGAAGACTTCGGCTTTCTTCTCGCTGGCAGGCGAGAGGTGCCCGTTGATATATTGTTCCATGATGAGAGCCCCTATGGGCACTCCGTAGGTGGCGCCCCAGCCGCCGTTCTCGACGTAGACGGCGACGGCAATCTGCGGGTTGTCGCGCGGCGCGAAGCCCATGAATACAGAGTGGTCGTGGCCACGGTTTTGCGCAGTGCCCGTCTTGCCGCAGGTGACGTACCAGGGGTTGTTGGCTACGCGGCAAGTGCCGCTTTCCACTGCTCGCTGCATACCGGCGACGACGGTCTCGTAGTGGGTGCGTGACACTTTGGTGTAGCGCCGTTTCTGGTAGAGCGTGTCGAGGTCTTCGTCCTGGATGCTTTTGACGATGTGAGGGGTGATGAACCACCCGCGGTTGGCTATTGTGGCTCCGAGATTGGCTATCTGTAGCGGCGTCAGCGTCACCTCGCCCTGCCCGATGGAGATGGAGATGACGGTGAGTCCGTTCCAGGACCCCTTGTAGGCGTTGTCGTAGTAGTCGGCGTTGGGTATGAAGCCTCGCTTCTCGCCGGGGAGATCGACACCCAGCTTGTAGCCGAAGCCCATGGAGACCATGTAGTCCTTCCAGGTGGTGAGAGCCTGCTGGACGTCGTGGTATTTGGTGCGGTTGCCGAGCATGTAGTAGAGCCCCCAGCAGAAGTAGCCGTTGCAGGAGGTGCCGATGGCGGGTATCAGGGGCAGTGGCGAGCCGTGGCCGTGGCAGCCGACCTTGAGTCCGCGGAAGCGGAAGCCGCGCGAGCAGGGGAAGGCCGTCTGGGGCGTGATGATGCCCTCTTCGAGGAAGGTGAGTGCCTGCGAAGTCTTGAAGGTGGAGCCCGGGGGGTAGGTGCCCATGATGGCGCGGTTGAGCAGTGGCTTCATGGGGTCGAGCGAGAGCTCGCGGTGGCGCTTGCCTCGCTGGCGACCTACCATGGTGCGCGGGTCGTAGGTGGGCGATGTCACCATACAGAGAATCTCGCCCGTGGCAGGTTCTATGGCCACGATGCTTCCCAGTTTGCCGTGCATGAGTCGCTCGCCGAGTTTCTGAAGCTCGAGGTCGATGCTGAGGGTCAGGTTCTTGCCAGGCACAGGCTTCTGGTCGAAGCGTCCGTCCTGATAGCGCCCTTTGATGCGCCCGTGGACGTCGCGGATAAGAATTTCTGAGCCTTTGATGCCTCGCAACTGGCGCTCGTAGCTGCGCTCGACACCCTGCGTGCCGATGTAGTCGCCCGAGCGGTAGTAGTCGTCAGCCTCGATGTCGGAGGGGTTCACTTCGCCTACGTCGCCCAGGATGTGTGCGGCATAGGGATAGGAATACTGGCGTATGCTTCGTTTTTGGATGTAGAAGCCGGGGAAGTGGAAGAGCTTCTCTTGGAAACTGCTAAACTCGCGCATCGACAGTTGGTTCATGAACACCTGCTGCGTGTAGGGCGAGTAACCCTTGGTGCGACGTATCTCGTCCATGCGTTTGATATACCATTCACGAGTGATGCCGAGGCTGCGGCAGAGGCCGAGGGTGTCTACGCCGTCCTGCTCTTGCATGACGACCATAATGTCGTAGGCCGGTTGGTTGTAGACGAGCAGCTTGCCCGTGCGGTCGGTGATGGCGCCGCGGGCGGGAAACTGAATGCGACGCATTAGGGCGTTGGAGTCGGCACGCGCACGGTAGTCGTCGGAGAGTAGCTGCAACGAAAAGAGGCGCACGACATAGATGACTACTATGACGAGCGCCGCCGTGCCGAGCACGTACTTCCTATATGTCAGTGTAGAATCAGACACGGTGAGGGGACGGCCTGCAGCCGTAGTTGAAGGTTCTCAAAGTACCGAGCGAGCAAGCTCGAGCGGAAAGTTCTTCGCTGAACGAAGCGGCAAAATGCCGAGGTATGGTTGAAGGGTTAAGAGCTACTTTGCTGCTTAGGGGGGCGGCGGCCGCCTCGTACCCTCTCCATAGCCAGGCAAAGGATTAGCGTCAAGGCCCAACTGGAGGCGAAAGCGATGGCGAGGTCGGCGACATGGAAGAAGGAGAAGCTGAGGAGCAGGAAATAGGTGAGGGCGAAGAGCAGCGTCAACAGGGCTGCATAGCGTACGTAGCCCCATAGGCCGAGGGTGTGGTAGCTGGCTTGCATATCCTCGAGGGCATCTTTAGGGGCCATGGCCTGCAGAAGTAGCGGCTGTACGAAAGCTGTCAGCGTCATGGAGGCTGCGCCCAGGCCGGGGGTGAGCGAGGCGAAGTCGCATAGCACACCGCAGGCGAAGCCCCACAGCAACACGCTCCACCGCGACGAGCCGAGGGGGAAGAGTAGCAAGAGATAGACGTAGGGCAGTGGCGTGGCGTAGCCGAAGAGGTGAATGTGGTTGAACACCATCATCTGCGCTGCCACGAGGGCAACGAGCCACAGCAGACGTATGAGGAATGAAACTATCATTGAGCAGGGCCCTTCGGCCGCAGTTTTTTGTGAATTGTCGGGTGCGCCAGTGGCGCCACGTGCGAGGTCAGCGCGCCAAGAGCGAATCCGCCTGGTGCTCGAGTTCGCGCACCTCGGGCTGGAACTGCTGAGCTATGACGCTCACGTCCTGCAGCGCCGTGAAGTCGGTGGCTAAATGAACGCGCAGCTTGTAGCTCAGGCCGTCGTCGCTGTTGCCTATGGCCTCGACCTTTCCCACGAAGATGCCGGGTGGGAACACGGAGCTGAATCCGCTGGTCTCCACGACGTCGCCGATATTGAAGCGGGCGTGGCGCGGGATATCGTCGAGCTGAGCATAGAGTGGGTTGATACCGTCCCAGATGAGGTGACCGAAATAGTCGGAGCCGCGCAGGCGGCAGCTGATGTGTGAGCGGCTGTTGAGCAACGGCAGAACGATGGAGAAATGCTCTGACGTGAGGAAGACAATGCCTACGAGCCCCGTGCCGCAGACAACGCCCATCTCCTGGCGCACGCCGTCGGCGGCGCCAGCGCTGATGGTGATGAGGTTGTCGCGCCGCATGACGCTGTTAGTGACCACCTTGGCCGGGATGAGCTCTATGCCTTCCATGCGGTCGGCCTGCAGCCGTTCGGTGCCTGTGGAGTCGTGCGAGAGTATCGCCAGCTGGCGCGTGGCTTCAGCCAGGTTGTACTCCAGAATGAGGTTGCGGCGCGTCAGTGCGGCATTCTCCTGCCCGAGGCTGAGGTAGCGCAAAGCCCGTGCCTCGGTCTCATGAGCCCGGCTAACGGTTTCAGTCACGGCTGTGAGCCAAAGGCTATGTTGATAATGATTGAACTGGAAGAGCAGCATGAGGCTTAGCGCTTCCAGCACAATAAAAAGCATCCAATGGTGGTACTTGGCTATGAATTCCAGCAGTGCGCGCATCTACGACTACATGAGGAACGAGAAGTTCTGAATATTCTTCAGTGCCACGCCCGTGCCTTTGGCGACACTGTGGAGCGGGTCTTCAGCGATGTGGAACGGGATGTTTAGCTTATCGGTCAGACGCTTGTCGAGGCCACGCAAGAGGGCTCCGCCGCCGGTGAGGTAGATGCCGTTCTTGACGATGTCGGCATAGAGCTCGGGGGGCGTTTCCTCAAGGGCGTTGAGCACGGCCGTCTCGATTTTGGCTATGGTCTTCTCGAGGCAGTGTGCTATCTCCTGATAGCAGACGGGCACAGCCATCGGAAGCGCCGTGATGCGGTTAGGACCGTGTACGACGTAGTCTTCGGGCGCGTTCTCGCCCAAGTCGGTCAGGGCAGCGCCTACGTTTATCTTTATGCGCTCTGCCATACGCTCGCTGACGCGCACGTTGTGCTGGCGGCTCATGTACTCTTGAATGTCGGTAGTCAGGTCGTCACCGGCGGTGCGCAGGCTCTTGTCGGCCACGATGCCGCCGAGCGAGATGACGGCAATCTCTGTGGAGCCGCCGCCAATGTCAACAATCATGTTGCCCTCGGGCGCTACGACGTCGAGGCCGATACCTATGGCTGCGGCCATAGGCTCGTAGATGAGGTAGACTTCGCGGCCGCCTGCATGCTCGGCAGAGTCGCGCACGGCGCGCAGCTCCACCTCCGTAGAGCCTGAGGGTACGCCGATGACCATACGCAGCGAGGGCGTGAAGATGCGCTTGCCGGTAGGTACCATCTTGATGAGTCCGCGCATCATCTGCTCGCAGGCGTTGAAGTCGGCTATGACACCATCGCGTAGCGGGCGTATGGTTTTAATGCCGGCGTGCACTTTCTCGTACATCAATTTGGCTTTCTCGCCAACGGCTATCATCTTCTCGGAGTGGCGGTCGAGGGCCACCACTGACGGCTCGTCGACAACGACCTTGCCGTCGGATATAATGATGGTGTTGGCCGTGCCAAGATCCATCGCAATTTCCTTAGTGAAAGAGAACAGTCCCATATATTCAGTGAAAAAAGAAAAGTTATAAGTGAAAGATGAAAGGGGGCGTAGTTATGAACAGAACCATGCGTGGATGGCGGTGTCGTAGTGGCTGCTGACGGCGAAGGCATCAGTGGCGAAGCGACGTCGTTGCTCGATGGTGGTCTGTGCGCCCTGCGCGTTGAGAATGTCGAGCAGTGGATGATACTGCTCCTTCGACGGGATGATGACTACGTCGTTGAAGTTCTTGGCCGCTGCGCGAATGAGCGAAATACCGCCGATGTCGATTTTCTCGATGATGTCGGCGGGCGAAGCGCCGCCAGCCACGGTCTGCTCGAAGGGGTAGAGGTCGACGATAACGAGGTCTATCTCGGGTATCTCGTACTGCGCCATCTGCTGGCGGTCGGCCTCCAGCTCGCGGCGTCCGAGAATGCCTCCGAACACCTTAGGGTGCAGTGTCTTGACGCGACCGCCAAGGATGCTGGGGTAAGTGGTCAGGTCCTCTACCTTATGGCACTCATAGCCCAAACTCTCGATGAAGGCCTGCGTGCCTCCTGTGGATAGGAACTTTACGCCTTCAGCATTCAGTTTCTTGAGCAATTCGTTGAGGCCGTCCTTGTGGAAGACGGAGATTAGGGCTGTCTTAATCTTTTTCATATCGTATTATTTTAATATTGCTAATGTCTCTTTGATGCGGTGCATAGCCTCACGGATGTTGTCGTCGCTGGTGGCGTAGCTCATGCGGAAGCACTCCGGGCTGCCGAAGGCATCGCCGCCTACGGTTGCAACGTGGCCCACTTCGAGCAGATACATGGCCAGGTCGGTGCTATTGCGTATGACACGGTCGCCGTCGGCCTTGCCGAAATAGCTGCTGCATTTCGGGAAGAGGTAGAAGGCCCCCTGGGGCGTGTTGACCTCGAGCCCCGGTATGTCTTTGGCCAGTTGCACGATGAGGTCGCGGCGGCGCTGGAACGCCTGACGCATCTCTTCGACGCACTGCTGCGAGCCGGTGTAGGCGGCCTCTGCTGCTTTCTGGCTTACTGAGCAGGGGCCGCTGGTGTACTGTCCCTGCAGCTTGTTGCAGCCCTTGACAATCCACTCGGGGGCGGCGATGAAGCCTATGCGCCAGCCGGTCATGGCGTAAGCCTTGCTGACTCCGTTGATAATGACCACTCGGTCGCGGATGTCTTCAAACTGGGCAATACTCTCGTGCTTGCCGACATAGTTGATGTGCTCGTAGATTTCATCAGCCAGGACGATGACGCGCTCATGGCGGGCGATGACCTCTGCCAGCCCCTGTAGCTCCTCCTTGGTGTAGACGGAGCCGGTGGGGTTTGAGGGTGAGCATAGGATGACGGCGCGTGTCTTGGGAGTGATGGCAGCCTCGAGCTGAGCTGGCGTTATCTTGAAGTCCTGCTCGATAGGGGCGTCGATGTAGACGGGAGTACCTTCGGCCAGCAGCACCATCTGGGGGTAGCTGACCCAGTAGGGGGCAGGGATAATTACCTCGTCGCCGGGGTTGACAAGTGCCATAACGGCGTTGCATACGCTCTGCTTAGCGCCGTTGGAGCAGAGAATCTGCGAAGGCTGGAAGTCGAGGCCGTTCTCGCTCTTGAGCTTGTCGGCGATAGCCTGGCGCAGGGCGGGATAACCTGGCACGGGCGAGTAGCGCGAGTAGTTGTCCTCCACAGCCTTGATGGCTGCGGCTTTGATGTGGTCGGGGGTGTTGAAATCAGGTTCGCCGACGCTCATGTTGATGACGTCGACGCCCTGTGCCTTCAGCTCGCCGCTGCGCTGACTCATAGCCAGTGTGGCGGAGGGGGCAAGGCGGTTGAGTCTGTCTGATAATATGTTCATAATGATAGTCTGCATATTTGGCGGCAAAGTTAAGAAAAGATTATGGATTATGGATTATGGATTAGAGTTTTTTTCGCTTTGGTTTCATTTTTCTTGTATATTATTAAGGCAATAACATTGCAGTTGACCCGAAAGCCCCAAAGGGGGGGCAGGATTCAGGCTGCATCGGGGCGCGGATGTCTTAAGGGTTTTGCTTGTTCGGTCGCGACCGAACAAGCAAAAGTCTCAGTCTAATTCCGCTACGTGCCCAGTCGTATTTGCAGTTTCAACTGGTTGCAGTTGCCGATTAGACAAGTCGTTTCTGGCTTTACGGCCAGAGTATTCGTTATCATGTCCTCCGCTGATCTGGGTCAACAGATATATTATTGCCATTATTAATTCCTTCTAATCCCAAATCTCTTAATCTACTTCATATGTAGCGTATGTCCCATCCGCTCCTGCTTCGTCTTGAGGTAGCGCTCGTTGTAGCGGTTGGGCTTGATTTCTATGGGCACGTTCTCGATGATTTCGAGCCCGAAAGCCTCCAGTCCAACGCGCTTGACGGGGTTGTTAGTCATCAGGCGTATTTTGTGAATGCCCAGTTGTCGTAGGATTTGGGCACCCACTCCATACTCGCGCTCGTCGGGCCTGAATCCGAGGTGTACGTTCGCCTCGACGGTATCGTCGCCCTGTTCCTGGAGTTTGTATGCTCTCATCTTATTGAAAAGGCCGATACCACGGCCTTCCTGATTCATATAGAGGAGCACGCCTTTGCCTTCGGCCTCAATCATCTGCATGGCTCGGTGGAGCTGTTCGCCGCAGTCGCATCGCTGGCTGCCGAAGATGTCGCCCGTGGCGCAGCTGGAGTGTACGCGCACGAGCACGGGCTCGTCGGGTTCCCATGAGCCTTTGATCAGAGCCACGTGCTCGAGGCCGTTGGAGAGCTGGCGGAATGTGATGTCGCGAAAATGTCCGTAAGCCGTCGGCAGGTCCACCTCGGGTGCAGCTTCCACCATCTGCTCGCGTTCGAGTCGGTAGGCAATGAGGTCGCGTATAGTGATGATTTTGATGCCGTGGCGTTCGGCAACTTGTTGTAGCTCAGGCATGCGTGCCATGGTGCCGTCGGGGTTGAGGATTTCGATGAGGGCGGCCGCAGGCTGAAGGCCGGCGAGGCGAGCCAGGTCTACGGCGGCCTCTGTGTGGCCGGCACGTCGCAGCACGCCGCGGTCCTGAGCATAGAGGGGGTTGATGTGTCCGGGGCGCCCGAAGTCGGCAGCCTTGGCCTCGGGGTTGGCCAGATGGCGTATGGTGGCTGCGCGGTCGGCAGCACTGACGCCCGTGGTGCATCCTTCAAGCTTGTCGACGGTGACGGTGAACGGGGTGCCGAGCACCGAGGTGTTGTCGGTCACTTGGTGCGGCAACTCGAGCTCTTCGGCGCGGCTTATGGTGATTGGAGAGCACAGGACGCCGCGCCCCTCACGCAGCATAAAGTTGACCTTTTCGGGTGTGATCATCTCGGCAGCGGTGATGAAATCGCCCTCGTTTTCGCGGTCCTCGTCGTCGACTACGATAACAAATTTGCCGGCTCTAAAGTCCTCGAGGGCCGCCGGTATAGTGGCTAAAGTTGTCATAAGTTTAGTTTTTTGAGAATGCGCTTGAAATATTTCTGATAAGCCTCAATGTTGAAGACGGCGGAGTCTTGGTTGGACTTCCAAGTGAGCCAGACGGCAACGGGCACAAGCACCATCGTGCTGAGCCACGCTCCGAACGCTATCACCCAGGTGCCGTTCTTTGCCAGGTTCTCGCCGCTTATGTTGATGATGTAGTAGAGGATAAAGATAATCACAGAGATGACGACGGGCACGCCGAGACCGCCCTTTCGAATGATGGCCCCGAGTGGTGCTCCGATAAAGAAGAAGATGATGCAAGCGAGTGAGAGTGTGAACTTCTTGTGTCGCTCGACGTAATGGAGTCGGAGGCTTCTGTTGTTGAAGGCGCTTAGGTCCAGCATCATCTCTGTCTGCGATTCTCCGCTGGTGACGCGGTCAAGGGCTACGCGTGCCACTCGAGATTCCTGGCTTGGTGTGAGGCGGGCGTAGACACTGTCGAGGATGAGAGTGTCGCGTAGCGCTGCAGCAACGATGGCGGCAGAGTCTTTGCGCCCGTCGAGTCGCGTCTGAGCCAGGAAACCATAGCTGTATTGCACGTATTGTGAGCGCCCTGTGGAGTCGAGCAGGTGGATGAGCGAATCGATGCCCAAGGTGAGCTGCTTCAAGTCCTTGGCCTTAGCGTCGTTGTTGAAGAGGTTGGCGTCCATCTCGTTGAGCGAGGCATCGAAGGGTATAAGATCCACTTCGGACTTGAATGTCTCGCGCATGTAGGGCACCGTGGCGTGGTCCATGGCGCTGCCCGTGTTCTGCATGTTGCGGAAGCGCTGCCCATCGTAGAGCGTCAGCTGCAGATACTTTTGGTCTGCAGTGCTCTGTAGGCGCCCGGAGTCGGCCAGTACGACTTGCGTATCATCGAAATTGCTGCCTTGATTATAAATCATAATGCCATAGAGCATGCCGCGGTCCACGTCTTTTCTCTCGACGAAGAGGTTGTAGCCGGGAATCTCATTGTAGAAAACGCCTTCAGGGATCTCCAACTCGGGAGACTTCTGACGGATAGAGTAGATGAGGGCATAGAGTTGTTTGCTGGACTGCGGTGCTATGACGTTCTGGAAATAGAACGAGCCCGCTGTGACGAACACTACGAATATGAGCACCGGCCTAAGGATGCGAACCAGGGGTATGCCGGCGGCTTTCATTGCCAGCAGTTCCAAGCGTTCGCCCAGGTTCCCGAAGGTGATGAGCGATGCCAGCAGCACGGCCAACGGCAGCGACATGGGAACGAGGGTCATAGATGCATAGAAGAAAAAACGGCCCAGGACGTCCAACGACAGTCCCTTGCCTATCAGCTCGTCGACCCATTTCCACAAGAACTGCATGATAAAGATAAACAGGCAGATGAAGAAAGTGCCGGCGAACAACAGACAGAACTGCTTGAGTATGAACTTGTCGATGCGCTTGAATATTCTCATTTCACGTCAGCCACACGCGCGCAACATCACGCGCGAGCGTACATTATTTAATATATGCTTCAAAGGCGGCGCAAAGGTAGTAAGAATAATCGAACCAGAAGCTATGGAACCAGAACTTTTTTGTCTTAGTGCCAACTTTTTTGAAAGAACTGATAAAAAGCAAAGCCGACTTCCTCAAGACGGGAGTCGGCTTTGATGTTAAAGTGATGGCTGAAGGATATCAGATTCGGTAGCCCTGGACTACCATCTCGCGAATGCCTTCGGTGAACTGTTTGTCGTGTTTGAGGTCCTCAATATTGAGGTGCATGCGATATCGCCAGTAGTGGCGGGGGTTGGCAGGGATGTTGATGCGTTCGGCACTGGCATCTTTCAGGCGCAGGTGTTCGTCTATGGCGAGCCAGTCTTGTAGGGCTATGACGCACAGCATTGAGGGGCAGTCGAGGTGTCGCTGAATGATTTCGCGTGCGAGCCAGCCTGGCAGCGGGTGTGGCGCCTGACCCTCGCGGTGCAGGATATTGTTGTAATAGTCCTGTGTGCGGTCGTAATCCTCATCCCACCACATACGCAACGTAGGTGTGTCGTGGCTCGAGATGGTGGCGACGCTGCGTCGAGGGTTACGCTCAACATGTCCGAAGCGCACCCAAGGCTCTTTGGGCATGGACTCCAGTTCCAGGCTCAGGATGCCCAGCTCGTCCATGACCCACTGCACGCAAGCCGGCACCATGCCAAGATCCTCGGCGCAACAGAGCATGCGCGTGGCTTTTACCAGCTTCGGCAGTTTAAGCATAGCTTCTTCGTACCAGAACTGGTTGTTGCGATGATAGAAGTAGTTGTCGTAGAGGGCGTTGTAAGCCTCTTGCTCGCCGTTTGACAGGCGCTGAAAGATTTCGGTTTTCTGTGCCGCTATGCGCGGATGGAAGAGCTCGGGGTTGCGGTGGTCGCGAAGGAACAGGTAGTCGGAAGCTCCCCATGGTCCTTTGGCGGGGGACGTTGGGTTGCTGCCAGTTTGCTTATCTTCTACCGTGGTATGACAAGGTGCCTTAATGATAGGGCAGGTTGTTGCCTTCAGCGTCGCCTCACTTATGCCGGCATTCAATATCTCTTCGCGGCTGAGGGCGAGTGCCGGCGAGAACTGACCGAGCAGTCCGCTCTTGGCTGGCATTGGAATCTCCCAAATACGGAAGAAGCCGAGGACGTGGTCAATGCGGTAAGCGTCAAAGTAACGAGCCATATTACGGAATCGGCGTTCCCACCACTGACAGCCGTCGCGCAACATCTCTTCCCAGTTGTAGGTGGGGAATCCCCAATTCTGGCCGTCCTCGGCGAAGTCATCGGGCGGAGCGCCGGCCTGTCCGTTAAGGTTGAAATAGCGGGGCTCCTGCCACACGTCGCAGCCGTGGCGAGCTACGCCAATGGGTATGTCTCCTTTGAGTATAACGCCCTTGGAGCGAGCATAGGCGTGGACACCTGAGAGTTGCTGTGCGAGCACAAATTGGACGAAGTAGTAGAATGCGACATCCTTGAAACCCTTGTTGCGCGGGTTGCTAAGCACCTTGCGGTCGGACTCGTTCCACTGTCTGTGGTCGGGCCACGCAGAGAAGTCGCCTGTGCCGTAGGTGTCGCGCAAGTGGCAGTACTGAGCATAGGGCACCAGCCAACGCTCGTTCTCAGCGAAGAATGCCTTGAAGTCAGCTGTGGCCAGCGTGGCTTTGCCCTCTTGCAGGAAGAGCAGTTGCAAATATTCAAGCTTGGTCTCATTGACGCGCTCGTAGTCGATCTGTGTCAAGGCATTGAGCTCCTGTCGCAGGCTGTCGAAGCGTCGGCGATCCTTCTCACTCTTGAGGGCGGGCAGCGCTCCGAGCTCGACGTACTGAGGATGGAGCGCAAAGACGCTGATGCAGGAGTAAGGATATGAGTCTGCCCAGGTGTGGCTGCTGGTGGTGTCATTGATAGGCAGTATCTGCAGAAGACGCTGTCCTGTTGTTGCGACCCAGTCGACCATCTGACGCAGGTCTCCGAAGTCGCCCACGCCGAAGCTGCGACGCGAGCGTAGCGAGAATACGGGAATCAGCGTGCCAGCAACGCGGAAGTCCTCGGGGGCGTCCATCCAAGCGTCGTGCTGCACGGCCGGCAGGTCGGGATTAGACACCTCCTTGGGGTCGAAGGCATGTGGGCAGAACACCCACTCGGAGCGCTTCTCGCGACCTTGCCAGGTGACGGTGTAGTAATAATCAATAGCGTGGTCGAGGTTGAGTTCCACGGCCCAGATGACGCCGTCGCGAGTTGCCATGGGGTGGCGTGTCTGGCTGCCGTCGTGCTCGAGGATGTTAAGGAAGAGGTCTTCACCGTAGATAGTGCGGTATTCGATTTCAAATCTGATATTCATGGCTTATTGGCATTTTTTCGATATTACGTTAATACGTTATTTTGTTCCTTTGTCTTTGATGAACGTCACGCATAGGGCACCTAAAGCGAGCAGAACGCCGGAGACGATCATCATGGACGACTGATGGTGGCCGATGAGCGAGAGGATTGTGCCTCCGCAGAGGGCAGCTACGATCTGCGGCAAGCAGATGGTGCCGTTGAAGAGGCCGAGGTAAGCGCCCATGTGGCCATAGCCTTGTAGCGCGTTGGTCACGAAGGTGAAAGGCATGGCGAGCATAGCGGCCCATGCACATCCGATGAGCAGGAATGGGATGATCTGAAGGTACTTGTCAGGGCAGAAGGGAATGAGCGCAAAACCGATGCCGCCCAGCAGCAGGCTCACAGCATAAGCCGCTTTGGTGTTCTTGAAGCGCGGCAAGACGATGGCCCAGCAGACACTGCCCATGGCCTGGATAGCATAGAGGACACCCGTCCAGTTGGCTGCCGTCTGATAAGCGTCCGTCTCGGCGATGGTGGTACCCCAGACGGTCTCGGCAACGGCATCGACGACATAAGTCCACATATACAGCAACGCTGCCCAGCAGAAAAACTGCACGAGGCCTACTTTCCAGAATGTCGAGGGAGCGTTTTTCAGCAGTACGAACCAATTGGCCGATTCCTCCTTCGTCTCTTCGACGGGGTTGTACTGGCGATATTCCTGTGGGTTCCATTCCTTGACCTTGACTACAGTGTAGATGACGCATGCGATGAGGATGGCTGCACCGACATAGAATGACCAGATGACAGTGTCGGGGACAATGCCTTTTGGAGCAACGTTCTTCAGACCTATCCACGCGAAGAAGAAGGGAAAGAGGAAACCTACGACGCTGCCGGCGTTGCAGAGGAATGACTGGATGCTGTAGGCTTTCGCCTTCTGCTCCTCGTTGACCATGTCGCCGACGAGCATCTTGAACGGTTGCATTGCCATATTAATGCTCGTGTCAAGCAACATGAGCATGACCAGACCGAACATCATCACAGACGACACGCCCAGGCCCAGCGAGCCTGAGTTGGGTAGCAGACACATCACTGCAACGGCCACAGCTGCGCCCAGGAGCAGGTATGGTATTCGACGGCCGAAGCGCGTCCAGGTGCGGTCGGAGAGTGTGCCAACGATGGGTTGCACGAGGATTCCCATCAACGGAGGCAGGATCCAGAAGTAGCTCAGGTCGTGGGGGTCGGCTCCGAGCGTTCGGAAAATGCGCGATATGTTACCGCTTTGAAGGGCGTAAGCTATCTGTACGCCGAAGAATCCGAAACTGAGGTTGAACAGCTTCCAAAAAGATAAGTTAGGCTTTTGCATAGTGGTATATAGTTTTTTCACTTCTCATTTTCACTTCTGATACTCCTCGTCGTCCCGCGCACAATGAGGCGGGTCTTGACTACGCGCCGCTCGACGGCTCCGGGTGCCAGACGCCCTTCTACGTGGTTGAGAAGGATGTCTACGGCTTCGATGCCTAATCGGTGACCCCGCTGCTCTACAGTCGTTAGCATCGGGTCGCAGGCTATGGCCCGTTCGCCGTTGGTGAAGCCGCAGATGCTGAGGTCGTCCGGGATGTGCAACCCCATACGCTTGGCGGTATACAGGATTCCTATGGCTGTGTCGTCGTTGATGGCGAAGATGGCATCGGGGCGGTTGGGGCGGCCGAGCAGCTCGGGCGTCAGCGCCTCGGCAACGTTGCGGTTGTCGCACTCGAAATATAGCGCAGGGTCAGGCGTGAGTCCGTTCTTCAGCAGTGCATCGCGGTAGCCGTTGTAGCGGTTTTTTGATATCTCGAGTTGCATTCCAGAGCCGTAGAAGGCGATGCGGCGGCAACCCGTCTGGATAAGATGGGTGACGGCAGTGAAGGCACCCTGATAGTCATCGACGACGACGCGACTGGTGTTGAGGCCAGTGCAGATACGGTCGTAGAAAACAATAGGCATATGGTTGTCAAGCAGCTTCTGGAAGTGCTCATATCGCAGTGTGTCTTTGGCCTGCGAAACGATTACTCCGCATACGCGGTGCCCGAGGAATGACTCGCATATTTTCACCTCGCGCTCATACTGCTCGGCACTCTGAGCTGCAATGATGCTGTAGCCCTGTTTCGAAGCCTCCTCTTCTATGCCGGAGAGTATCGTCGAAAAGTAGTAGTGGGCTATTTGGGGCACGATGACGCCTATTATCTTCTGCGGCGCCACTCGGCTTCGACGCAGCGATTCGGCTACGGCGTTAGGTATGAAATTATGTTCGCGCGCGTAAACCTTTATACGCTCGCGTTGCTCAGGGCTGATGAGCGGGCTGTCTTGCAGAGCTCTCGACACCGTAGCCACCGAGACGCCCATTTCGCGGGCGATATCTTTCATCGTTATGTTGGCCTTTTCGCTCATAGGTGGGTCGTTTCTGCTGCAAATATATACATTTGTAGATGAGTGCTTATTATTTGTAAGCAATATTTTTTGCGTGTGGACATGCAAACGATTGCATAAATCTTTTGATTGATTTATGTCAACCTTCTTTTAGCTTTTACAAACTCTCTTGTACATTTGCAGCATCAAATTGACATAGTCTGCCCTTATACGGCTTGTCGATGAGCTTTTGAGCGAAAAGAAGAATAAAAACCATATTAACTAACTAAATTTAAAACAAGCATGATGAAGCAGGTAAAAACCAGAATTCCACTTCGGATTCTTGCCCTCATGTGTGGGCTTTTCATCTCACTTGGCGCCTTTGCACAGATTCAGGTCAAGGGAAATGTCAAGGATGATACCGGCGAACCCGTCATGGGTGCTACCGTCCGCGTTATCGGACAAGAGGGTGGCACCACGTCGGACTTCGACGGTAATTTTTCTATCTCGGCTCCTCAAGGCAGCCAACTGACCATCTCGTTCATGGGATTCCAGACCGTGACCATTCCGGCACGCCCCGTTGTCAATGTGACGTTGCAGGAGGACGCCAAAGTGCTCGAGGACGTCGTGGTCATCGGTTACGGTACCGTAAAGAAGAACGACTTGACAGGATCTGTTATTGCAATTAAACCCGACGAGATGAACCATGGGTTGCAGACAAGTGCTCAGGACATGATTCAGGGCAAGATTGCCGGTGTAAGTGTAATCCCTGGTAACGGTACACCTGGTGGTGGTGCTACAATCCGCATTCGCGGTGGCTCTTCGCTTAATGCCTCTAACGATCCTCTGATTGTGATTGACGGTTTGGCACTCGATGCCTATGGTGGCAACGAAGGCTCAGCCAACGCACTCTCCATGGTAAATCCCGCCGACATCGAGAGCTTTACCGTGCTGAAAGACGCTTCGGCTACTGCCATCTACGGTAGCCGCGCTTCTAATGGTGTGATTATTATCACGACGAAGAAAGGTCGTGCTAACTCAGGTCCGAAGGTCTCGTATAGCGGCAATGTCAGCTTTAGCAAGAACGTGAAGAAGCTTGACGTTCTGAGTGCAAGTGAATACATGAAGTTCACGCAACGTATTTCTGGCTTCGATGGCGACGATTCCGGGTGGCAAGCTACGGATGAATACGCTAATCTTGGCTACTACGATGCCTCTGGAAAGCACCTGTTTGCCAACACCGACTGGCAGAACGAGATATACCGTACAGGTGTCAACACCGACCACAATGTCACGCTGACGGGTGGTTTCAAGAACATGCCTTACCGCGTGAGTGTTGGCTACACCCATCAGGATGGTACGCTCAAGACATCCAACTACAATCGTTACACGGCCAGCGTAAACCTGTCACCGAGTTTCCTCGATGATCATCTCCGCCTCAACCTCAATGCTAAGGTGGCTTTTGAGCGCAACTCATTTGCCAACACCGATGCTGTAGGCAGGGCGCTCTTTATGGATCCTACAAAGCCTGTCTATGACAACCGCGCCGAGGCCGCCGAGTATGGAGGATTCTGGCAGTGGCCAACGACTGCCGATTTCGGCGATGCAACGTGGACGCACAGTTACATCAACACAGCAGCCTCCAATCCTGTTGCCGCCCTGCAGAACCAGAGCAACATCGGAAAAGGCCGTGATATTCTTGGCAATCTGGAGGTCGACTATAAGATTCATGGCTTCGAGGATTTGCACCTCCATGTCAACGGCGGCATGAATCTTGGTCATGGTCACAGCGACAAGGAAGTATTGCCTTATGACTACTCCTCAAACATCTATTATGGCAGCAAGGGCTGGAACGAAAAAGATCGCTCCAACCTCTCACTCAGCGCTTACGCTCAATATCTGAAAGATATCAATGACATTCATCACATTGATGTAATGGCTGGTTATGAGTGGCAGCACTTTCACATCAAGACAGACTACTCCTATCCTGTCTACTATCCTTCTACTCACCTGTCGCATCCTGGCGAACTTGTCAATCCTGATTATTTCGAGACCAAGAACTCACTTTACAAGTCGGAGAACTACCTCGTTTCGTTCTTCGGCCGCGTGAACTACGGACTGCTCGACCGCTACCTTGTCACCTTCACCCTTCGTGACGATGGTTCATCCCGTTTCAGTAAAGGCAACCGCTGGGGACTCTTCCCCTCTGCAGCATTTGCATGGAGAATCAACGAAGAGAACTTCCTCAAGAATGCCAAGAATTTATCTGATGCTAAGCTGCGTCTCGGCTGGGGTATCACAGGCCAGCAGGAAGGCATAGGCGACTACACCTATTTCTCAAACTTTACGGTCAGTGGCTCGGGCGCCTATTATCCCATTACGGGGACTGGCATCACCTATCGGCCCGAGGGCTATAACCCAGAACTGACATGGGAAAAGACAACGACCTATAATGCTGGAATAGACCTCGGGTTCTTCAAGAACCGCTTTACGGCCAGCGTCGACTACTACTATCGCAAGACTACAGACCTGCTGAATACGGTTAATCTTGCCGCAGGTTCCAATTTCTCAACGCGTGTGTTGAGCAACATCGGTTCGCTTCACAATCAGGGCGTTGAGGCCCAACTCATCTATCGCCCCATCCAGACGAAGGATTGGTATTGGGAAATCGGATACAACGTCACGTGGAATAAGAACAAGATTGATGAACTCATCTCCACCGATGGTGCTCCTATAGGCCACGCCTATGCAGCTATTGGTTCGGGCGGCTCTGGAGCAGTAATGGCTTACGCTGAAGGTCAGCCCGTCAGTGCGTTCTATGTTTACCAGCAGGTTTACGGCGAGGACGGCCAGCCACGCTACGGCGAGTATGTCGACCGCAATGCCGACGGTGTCATCAATGAGCAGGACAAGTATTTCTACAAAAAAGGCGACGCTGACGTCATCATGGGCCTCTCATCCAAGTTGACCTATAAGAATTGGGATCTTGGCTTCTCTCTTCGTGCAAGCTTGAACAATTACATGTACAATTCCATCGAGGCAGGAGATCGTGCTGATGTATCTAAAGCATACGTCTACTATGGCAACACCTGGCACAACGTCGTCAAATATCAGCTCGACAAGAACTGGCAGGCAATGAACAACGTCGCATCACAGTCCGACTATTTCGTCCAGAATGCCTCTTTCCTCAAGTGTGATAACATCACGCTCGGCTATTCGTTCAACCACATCGGCAAGAGCGGCATCAATGGACGCATCTATGCTACCGCACAGAACGTATTCACGATAACCAAGTATAAGGGTATCGATCCCGAGGTCAGCGGAGGCTACGATGGAGCTATCTATCCACGTCCGTTCATTGGCATCCTCGGAGTGAATCTTAACTTCTAAAACGTCCCATCCTAAATAATTACAACAATGAAAATCAGTATAAAGAAATCTTTTCTGTCTGCAACCATCGTTGCGATGGCTGTTGGTGGGACCTTGACCTCTTGTGTCGGCGACCTTGATGTCACGCCCATCAATCCTCAGCAGACATTGGTGCCTGACGATGATGCCCTCTTCAACAAGATTTATGCCAGCTTTGCACTCACGGGCCAGGCGGGAGGAGCAGGAAACGGTGATATCCCGTCTGAGATATTCGATAACGAAGGTATGTCGGGTTTCTATCGCATGACTTGGTCGCTCAACGAATTCACGTCAGATGAGGCGGGATGGCTGTGGTCTGATGCCGGTGTGCCTGAGCTACTTCACAATGACTTCTCTGCAAGCAACACTTTCTCGTTTGCCTTGTACTATCGCCTGTATTTCACGATTACGTTGTGCAATTCATACCTTGAGCAGGTCAGTGATGCGCGTAAAGTGGCAGAAGTCCGACTCATCCGTGCGCTCAATTATATGTATGTGATGGATCTGTATGGTGCCGGCCCCATGTCGACGAAAGTTTCGGCAGAACTTGCCCCCTATAACACCCGTCCACAGTTGTTCGCTTTCTGTGAATCGGAACTGAAGGCTGCTCTCAACGATCTGGCCGACGAAGGCACTAACACTTATGGCCGTGTTGACAAGGCTGCTGCCAATCTGCTGCTCGCCCGATTATACCTTTGGCCTCTTGTGCCAGATAGCCGATGCCCTTCTTGGCGCGCTTGTATACCGGCAGGTCTGTGACCTCCTCCTCGCCAATGAACACGCGCCCCTCGTTGGGGATGACGAGGCCCGTGGTCATGTAGAACGACGTCGTCTTGCCCGCACCGTTCGGCCCCAGCAGTCCTACGATCTCGCCCTGGTCGACGTGGAAGTTGACGTTGTCGGCCACAGTACGCTTGCCGTAGATCTTCTTGAGGTGCTCGGCGCAGAGGCGTAGAGGTTCCGTCTGGTGCGGTGCCAGGAAGAGCGGCGACGAGGGGTCTGCCACGGTTTCTTCTGCTGTCTTTATGTGCTTGTTTTCTGTCATAGGCGCGCTAAGAGTGCGCAAAATTACGAAATATTTGTTGAATTCGACTGCTTTTCTCTAAAAAACTTGATTGGCGAGCGTCTCTTTTAGTCTTTTTTGACTAATTTTGCCGCCAAATTATGAAAGCTATACTTCAACCCATTGTCACTTTCGGCCGCTACTTGCAGCTCATGGCCAAGGTGTTTTCGCGCCCCGAACGCTTCCGCATGTTCTGGAAACAATACGTCAAGGAAATGCAGCAGCTGGGCGTCGACTCCATCGGCATCGTGCTTATGATCTCGTTCTTCATCGGAGCCGTCATTTGCATCCAGATGAAAGTCAACATTCAGAGCCCCTGGATGCCTCGCTTCACTACAGGCTACACCACGCGCGAGATTCTGCTGCTCGAGTTCTCGTCGTCCATCATGTGTCTGATCTTGGCCGGTAAGGTTGGCTCAAACATAGCCTCTGAGCTGGGTACGATGCGCGTCACTCAGCAGATCGATGCCTTGGATATCATGGGTGTCAACTCGGCGTCGTTCCTTATCCTGCCCAAAATAGCAGCCCTGCTGACGATGATTCCCGTGCTCGTCACCTTCTCCATGGTGGCTGGCTTTGCCGGAGCGTACGCCATCAGCTTCGCCGGCATCCTCACGCCCGACGACCTCACCTACGGCCTCCAACATTCGTTCAACCAGTGGTTCGTGTGGATGAGCATCATCAAGAGCTTCTTCTTCGCCTTCATAATAGCCTCTGTCTCCTCGTTCTACGGCTACACCGTCGAGGGCGGCTCCGTCGAGGTCGGCAAGGCCTCCACCGACAGCGTCGTCCACTGCTCGATGCTCATCCTCTTTGCTGATATCTTCCTAACCCAGATCCTATCATGATTGAAGTACGTTCGCTCTACAAGTCCTTCGAAGCCAAGGATGTGCTCCTCGATATAAACACTAAGTTCCTCGAGGGTCAGACCAACCTCATCATAGGTCAGTCGGGCTCGGGTAAGACGGTGCTGATGAAGTGCCTCGTGGGCCTGCTGGAACCCACGAAAGGCCAGATCCTCTATGACGGGCGCGACTTCGTGTGCATGAACAAGCAGGAGCGTACCGCCCTCCGCCGCGAGATGGGCATGATTTTCCAGTCGGCAGCCCTGTTCGACTCTATGTCTGTGCTCGAGAACGTAATGTTCCCTCTTGACATGTTCTCCACGATGACTCTGCGCGAGCGCAAGGAGCGGGCCCGCCAGTGCCTCGACCGTGTCAATCTCGCCGATGCAGAGCAGAAATATCCGGGCGAGATTTCGGGCGGCATGCAGAAGCGAGTAGCCATAGCACGGGCCATCGCCCTCAACCCCAAATACCTCTTCTGCGACGAGCCCAACAGCGGCCTCGACCCGAAGACCTCGCTCGTCATCGATGCCTTGATTCACGATATAACCGTGGAGTATAATATGACGACCATCATGAACACCCACGACATGAACTCAGTAATGGGTATCGGCGACAGCATCATCTTTATCAAGGAAGGCCGTCAGGAGTGGAACGGCGACAAAACACAAGTGGCAACCTCCTCTAATCAGGCTCTCACCGACTTCATCTTCGCTTCGGATCTCCTTCAGAAGGCCCGCAAGGCTTTCGCTTGACCTTCAAGGGGTGCCCGAGATTCCCCTATATTTCGTTATCATCCAGCCGGTTGCATTTGCATATCCAGCCGGTTGCATTTGCGCATTCAGCCGGTTGCATCAGCAGATACGTCCAGACGCATCAGCAGATACGCCCAATCGTATCGGCAGATACGCCCAAGCGTTTTGAAGTAAAACAACTTGTTTTACCGCCACACGACTGGGCTGTTTTTTTTACATCGTCAGCGGCATCGTCATGCTCACCTTGTAGGACAGTTTTGCTCGCCCTGTTTCATAGTTATGCTTGCCCCTAATTATGTCTCTGTTCTTTGGGGCGTTTTTCGGGTCAGCAGCAATGTTTTTGCGTCTTTTCACCTATTTATTTTGCGTATGTGCGCGCGAAAGCGTACCTTTGCAGCCGAAAAAGCAAGAATAACAGATGATTTCCGTTGAACATCTCTCAATAGAATTCAGCGCTAAGCCCCTGTTCACCGACGTCAGTTTCGTCGTCAACGACCGCGACCGCATTGCCCTCACCGGCAAGAACGGAGCGGGCAAATCAACGCTCCTGAAAGTGATTGCAAGCGAACAGCGCCCTACAGAAGGCGTCGTGGCTTCGCCCCGAGGCACCACCGTAGGCTACCTGCCGCAGGTGATGGAGCTGGCCGGCGACCGCACCGTTGTTGACGAGGCCCTGCTGGCTTTCGAGCATATCCACGAGCTGCAGGCCGACATCGAACGCTTGCAGGCCGAGATGGACGAGCGCACCGACTACGAGAGCGAAGCCTACATGGCCCTCGTCGAGCGCTACACGCATGCCGAAGAGCGCTTCCGCATGCTGGGCGGTCTGAACTTCCGCGCCGAGGTGGAGCGCACACTCACTGGCCTCGGCTTCGAGCGCAGCGACTTCGACCGCCCCACGCGCGAGCTTTCGGGCGGCTGGCGCATGCGCATAGAACTGGCCAAACTGTTGCTCCGCCAGCCTGACGTGCTCTTGCTCGACGAGCCCACCAACCATCTCGACATCGAGAGCATCCAATGGCTCGAGCAGTACCTCATGCAGAGGACCGGAGCCGTAATCCTGGTCTCGCACGACCGTGCTTTCATAAACAACGTTACCACCCGCACGCTTGAAATATCCTGCGGCCGCATCTGGGACTACAAGGTGAAATACGATGAATACGTGCGCTTGCGGGCCGAGCGGCGCGAGCAGCAGCTCCGCGCCTACGAGAACCAGCAGAAGGAAATAGCCGAGCTCAAGGACTTCATCGAGCGCTTCCGCTACAAGCCCACCAAGGCCGTGCAAGTGCAGGAGCGCATCAAGCAGCTCAACCGCATCGTGCCCATCGAGGTCGACGAGGTCGACAACAGCGCCTTGCACCTCAAGTTCCCGCCATGCCAGCGCTCAGGCGACTTCCCCCTCATCGTGGAAGACCTGAGCAAGAGCTACCAGCATCCCGTCATCCAGCACGTCAATCTGACCATACGCCGTGGCGAGAAGGTGGCCTTTGTAGGGCGCAACGGCGAGGGCAAGTCGACACTCGTCAAGTGTATCCTCGGCGAGATTCCTTTCGAGGGTAGCCTCAAGGTTGGCCATAATGCCCAGATTGGCTATTTCGCTCAGAACCAAGCCCAGCTACTCAATCCTGAACTCACTGTATTCGACACCATCGACCGCGTGGCACGCGGCGATATCCGTACCCGCATCCGCGACATCCTCGGCGCCTTCATGTTCGGAGGCGAGGAGTCCGACAAGAAGGTGAAGGTGCTCTCTGGAGGCGAGCGTAGCCGTCTGGCAATGATCAAGCTGCTCCTCGAACCCGTCAACTTCCTCATCCTCGACGAGCCCACCAACCACCTCGATATGCGCTCGAAGGACGTCCTCAAGGAGGCCATCGCTGCCTTCGATGGTACAGTTGTCCTCGTCAGCCACGACCGCCAGTTCCTCGACGGCCTCGTCGAGAAGGTCTACAGCTTTGCCGGAGGCCGCGTGCGCGAACACCTGGGAGGTATCTACGACTGGATCGAGAGCGAGCATAAGGCCGACATCGCTGCTGCAGGTGCCGCTCCACTACGGCAGACGAAACCCGCTGCAGCGGACAAGGCATCCCCGACCCTTAGCGAGAAAACAGCATCCGACCCTCGCAAGAGCTACGAAGAGCAGAAAGCAGCAGCCCGCGAACGGCGTAAGTTGGAGCGTGCCGTGGCCGATGCCGAAACCGAAATGGGCGAGCTCGAAGCTGCCATCCACTTGCTTGAGGCCAAGTTGTCGACGCCCGAGGGCGCCGCCGACGCTTCACTCTTTGAGCGCCACGCACGCCTCCGCCAGCAGATAGAAGATGTCGAAAGCCGATGGCTCGAAGCCTCAGAAGCCCTTGCCGCCATCTGACTCCGTCCTCCCCCTCAATAATAATCAAACCATTCACCAAAATAATTATGAAACTTAAAACATCACTTCCCATCATGGCCTTAGCCCTCCTCACCTCTTGCGGAGGCCAGCAGAGCGCCCTCACCACGGGTCTCGACCTCGCCAACCTCGACACCACAGCTCTGCCCGGCACCGACTTCTACGACTACGCCTGCGGCGGCTGGATGAAAGCCCACCCCCTCACGGCCGAATACTCGCGCTTCGGCAGCTTCGACCAGCTGGCCGAGAACAACAACGAGCAGCTGCGCGAGCTCATCGAGGGCGTGGCAGCTCAGAAGAACGCCCCCGGCAGCATCGCAGACAAGATAGCGCAGATGTTCGCCAGCGCTATGGACAGCGTCTCGCTCAACAAGCAGGGCATTGAGCCCATACGCAAGGACCTCCAGCGCATCGATGCCGTAGCCGACAAGGCTGAGCTCTTCCGCCTCGCCTCATCGCTCGACGTCTCGGGCATCGGTGGCCTCTTCGCGTTCTATATTGATGCCGACATCAAGGACAGCAAGATGAACCTCCTGCAGATTATGCAGAGCGGCCTCGTCATGGGGCAGAAAGAGTATTATCTCGACACCGACTCGGCTACTTCAGCTATCCGCGAGGCCTACAAGCAGTACATGGCCGACCTCTTCCACCGCTGTAAGGTGGCTGACGAGGATGTGCAGGCTCGTGTCGACGGCGTCCTGGCCATGGAGACCCGCCTGGCTAAAATATCACGCTCACGCGCCGAACTGCGCGACGACGAGAAGAACTACAACAAGATGACCTTCGAGGACCTCCTGCGCGACTATCCAGGCATCGACTGGAAGTACTTCTTCAACGTCCACGGAGCCAAGGAGGTGAAGGACGTCAGCGTAGGGCAGCCCGAGGTAATCCACGAGGTGGAGAAAATCTGGGCCGAGACCTCCTTGGACGTGCTTAAGGACTACACGCGCTGGCGCCTCATCGACGCCGCTGCCAGCTACCTCGACGACGAGATGCGCGCCGCTTCGTTCAATTTCTACGGCCGCGTCATGAGCGGCCGCGAGGAGGACCGCCCGCGCTGGAAGCGTGCCGTGGCCGCCACCGAGGGAGCCCTCGGCGAGGCTGTCGGTCAGCTCTACGTTGAGAAGTATTTCCCGGCAGAGGCTAAGGAACGCATGGTGCAGCTGGTGAAGAACCTTCAGATAGCCCTCGGCGAGCGCATCGACGCCCAGAGCTGGATGAGCGACAGCACAAAGGCCGTGGCCCACGAGAAGCTCAATGCCTTCATCGTCAAGGTCGGCTATCCCGACAAATGGAAGGACTACAGCACCCTCGAGGTCGGCCGCAACTACTGGGAGAACGTAAAGAACACCTCCGTATGGCGAATCCACGACGAAATCGACCGCAAGCTCAACAAGCCCGTCGACAACACCGTTTGGTACATGACACCGCAGACCGTCAACGCCTACTATAACCCAACGACCAACGAAATATGCTTCCCTGCAGGCATACTCCAGCCGCCCTTCTTCGATATGAAGGCCGACGATGCCTTCAACTACGGCGCCATCGGAGTGGTCATCGGTCATGAAATGACCCACGGCTTCGACGACCAGGGCGCTAAGTTCGACAAGGACGGCAACCTGCGCCAGTGGTGGACAGCCGAGGATACTAAGAACTTCGAGGAGCGGACCCACGTTATGCGCGACTTTTTCAACAATATCGAAGTCCTGCCTGGCCTCTGCGGCAACGGACAGCTCACTCTGGGCGAGAACATGGCCGACCACGGAGGACTGCAGGTAGCCTTCCAGGCTTTCAAGAACGCCACCAAGGATGCTCCCCTCTCCGATCAGGATGGCTTCACGCCCGAGCAGCGCTTCTTCCTCGCCTATGCCGGCGTATGGGCCGGTAATATCCGCGACGAGGAAATCCGCAAGCGCACCAAGTCCGACCCACACTCGCTGGGCCGCTGGCGCGTCAACGGAGCTCTGCCTCACATCGATGCATGGTACGATGCTTTCGGCATCACAGAGAACGATCCCATGTTCGTGCCCAAAGCTGAACGTGTGGACATCTGGTAGTTTTTATTTAATCATAATTCTCAATTCATAATTCATCTGCGCGTGGATTAACAAGCAACAGCTAATTATGAATTATGAATTGAGAATTATGAATTTTGAATTATGAATTAGTCAAATGCCTCTAACACTTCCCGACAAGCTTCCAGCCATCGACCTGCTCAAGCAGGAGAATATCTTTGTGATGGATACGTCCCGCGCTTCCGCGCAGGACATCCGTCCGTTGAAGATAGTGATTCTCAATCTTATGCCGTTGAAAATAACGACGGAAACAGACCTCGTACGCGTACTCTCAAACTCGCCTCTGCAGCTCGAAATCTCTTTTATGAAGATTAAAAGCCACACGAGCAAGAATACGCCCATCGAGCATATGCAGGCCTTCTACCGCGACTTCGAGCTCATGCGTAACGAGAAGTTCGACGGCATGATTATCACCGGCGCGCCCGTTGAGCACCTCGACTTCGAGCAGGTGACCTATTGGGACGAGATAAGCGACATCTTCGCCTGGGCCCGCACTCACGTGACGTCGACGCTTTACATCTGCTGGGCTGCGCAGGCAGGCCTCTATTACTATTATGGAGTGCCCAAGTACCCGCTCCCGTCGAAGATGTTCGGCATCTTCCCGCAGAAGCCCCTCGACCCGCGGCTGCCCATCTTCCGCGGCTTCGACGACGTCTTCTTCATGCCCCACAGCCGCCACACCGAGATCCGCAGGGCAGACATCGAGGCCGTGCCAGAGCTCACCATCGTAGCCGAGGGCGAGGAGTCGGGCGTCAGCATCGTCATGGCCCGCAACGGCCGCGAGTTCTTCATCACCGGCCACCTTGAATATTCACCCTTGACCCTTGATACGGAGTATAAGCGCGACCTCTCAAAAGGCCTGCCCATAGATATGCCGCGCCACTACTATCGTGCCGACACGCCCTCGCTCGGACCCGTAGTCACCTGGCGCGCTCACGCCAACCTGCTCTTCACCAACTGGCTCAACTACTACGTCTATCAGGAAACGCCTTACAATATCGAAGCAATCCACTAATCCCAGTCCCGTATGTTGCGACATGTCGCAACCCTCCTTCCCCCTCCCTTCCCCTCATCCCTATGCGCCCCATCGAACTCCTCGCCCCTGCCCGCAACCTCGAGTGCGGCCTCGAAGCCATACGCCATGGCGCCGATGCCGTCTACATCGGCGCGCCCCGTTTCGGAGCCCGTGCAGCGGCAGGCAACAGCGTTGAGGATATAGCTGAGCTAACGGCCTTTGCCCATAAGTTCGGCGCGAAAATATACGTGACTGTAAATACGCTCCTGCACGACGATGAACTCGCAGAGGTCGAAGAGCTCATCGACGCCCTTGCCGCTGCCGGTGTGGATGCTCTGATTGTGCAGGATGAGAGGCTGAAGGCGCTGAACCATGGCCGTATATCCCTGCACGCTTCCACGCAGATGGACAACCGGACCGTCGACGACGTGCAGGCGCGAGCCGAGGCCGGCTATGAGCAGACGGTGCTGGCGCGCGAACTCTCGCTCGACGAGATACGGGCTATTCACGAGGCTGTGCCGGAGATGGCGCTCGAAGCCTTCGTTCACGGAGCTCTCTGCGTCAGCTACAGCGGACGCTGCTACGCCAGCGAGTACTGCTTCGGCCGCAGCGCCAACCGCGGCGAGTGTGCACAGTTCTGCCGTCTGCCTTTCGACCTCGTCGACGGACAAGGCCGCGTGCTCCGCCATCCTGTTACCTGCAAGCCGCTCCGTCAGCGCCACCTTCTATCGCTGCGCGACATGAACCGCTCGGCCGACATAGAGGCCATGATGGACGCGGGCATCAGCAGTTTCAAGATAGAAGGCCGTCTGAAAGACGTTGCCTACGTAAAGAACGTCACTGCTTTCTATCGCCAACTTATAGATACCATTCTGCATCGCCGCTCCGCCGACTACTGTCGCGCCAGCTACGGACAAACCACGCTGGCTTTCACTCCCAACCTCGACAAGAGTTTCAATCGCCGCTTCACCGACTATTTCCTGCACGGACGCACGTCTGACCTTGTCTGCCTGTCTACGCCCAAAGCCATCGGCGAGCCTGTTGGCACAGTAAAGGATGTCTTGCCCGGTCGCTCGCTCGCCATTGCCGGAACGGCCTCGTTCGCTAATGGCGACGGCCTTTGTTTCTTCGATGCCGATGATAGCCTGCAGGGCTTCCGCGTCAACCGTGTCGATGAGTACGGACGTATCTACCCTGCCGACCCGTCGGTGCTGCGCCTGTTGCGGAAAGGGCAGCCCGTCTTCCGCAATCTCGATGCTGCCTTCGAGCGGCAGCTGTCGCGCCCAACGGCCGACCGCCGCATTGCCGTTCGTTGGACGATTACAGACGAACCCTCTACGGGTTTTACGCTTACGCTGAGCAGCGAGGATGGTCGTTCCGTCACAAAAACCTTCGACCATCCCCACGAAGAGGCCCGCACGCCACAGGAGGCAAACATTCGCCGCCAGCTCATCCGCTTGGGCGACACTCCCTACAAGGCCACAGAAGCCGACATCACTATCCGTTTTGCCGACAATTGGTTTATCCCGGCCTCCGTCTTGGCGGAATGGAGGAGGGAACTTACCAGCCAAGACCTTTCCCCCGAAGTCTCTCCCCCCACCCTCCCTGTTTTTGAATTGGCAAGCGTCTCTTCTAACCGAACGATGGAGGGAGCAGATACTTTTACTAATAAACAGGATGGCAGTTCAGGACAAGTGACCGCTCCCTCCCTACAAGGGAGGGCAGTGGGAGGGGCCAGTGTTTCCTTCCCTCCCCTCATGACCAGCCGCTACTGCATCCGCTACGAGCTCGGGCAGTGCCGCATGGGCAAGAATGGGCTGGCAGAACGCCACAAACTGCAAATAGCTCCTGATGAGCCGCTTGCCCTCAAGCTGGCCGACGGCCGCACCTTCCCCCTTCGCTTCGACTGTCGCCGCTGTGAGATGATGGTGCTGCAACCCGAATAAACGACTTCCATAATGATAACGTTCCGCAACATAAAAAGGCCTGCTCACTATCCCACATGCGTGGGGCAGTGCGCAGGCCTTTTTGTGTTGCTCGGAGCTTTTGTGCTTGCCGCCTGTTTCAGGTCGGTGTCCGAAACAGATTTTGCTTTTGCAGAGAGCTACGTCGACGGGCTCCCGACGGACTCCTTGTCGTCGGGGCTTATGCGAGCCTATGGAGTGGGCGATAACTTCATCGTTGACGCCGACAGCCTGCTCCTTCTCGAGGACCGCCCTGCCCATTGGAGCGAGGGCGCTGTGGAGACGAGCGACAGCCTGTGGCTACGCTATAACGATGCCGTCGTCGTAGCAGCCTTCCTCGTCATTCCCGAGGACAGCGTCGACAGTGTCTGGGTGAAGGTGGCGCGCGACCAGCTCACCATGGGCTGGCTTCACGAGAGCAGTCTGCTCTCAGCTTGCTACCCCGACGATCCCATCAGCGCCTTCATCTACCTCTTCTCCAGCCGCCACATGCCCTGGTTCTGGCTGATTATGGCCGCTGTAGCGCTGATGATAGGTGTGCGCCTCGTACGGCGTAAGGAATTGCACCTCATACATATTGCCGACATACCTTCAGCTTACCCTACACTCCTTCTCATCACCCTCGCCTCGGCTACTCTCCTCTACGGTCACATACAGCACGCCTGTCCTCAGCTGTGGGTACAGTTCTATTTTCATCCCACGCTCAACCCGCTCGCCCAGCCCTGGCTCATCTGCCTCTTCCTGGCGAGCGTATGGCTTCTTCTGCTCTTGTCTATTGCAACGGTTAATAACGTCGTGGGCTACCTGCCCGTGAGAGGGACCCTCATCTACCTCTTCGCTCTTGTCGGCATGTGTGTCCTCGTCTACCTCGTCTTCTCGCTCACCGCCTCCACCATCCTTGGTTACCTCCTCTTCGTGGCCTATGCCGTCTACGCTCTCTGGCGCTATTGGACTCATTCCCGAGCCCTCTATCTGTGCGGCAACTGCGGCGCCAAGCTCCGTTCGAAAGGCGTATGCCCCAAATGTGGTGCGGTAAATGATTAAGCCCAAATTGGCCATTAGCCCAAATTTCCACTTTTCACTTCACCATCACCTTTTTCCCGTCCACGATATACACTCCCTTAGGAACAACACCCGCGTCCCACTCGGCAGGAAGGGAATCAGCGGATGCCACTCCACAGCCCCCTCTTCTGAGGCCGTGTCTCTGCTTCTTACGATAATTAATGTGTCCAAAAAAATTCATAGAAGAAGCGCATGGCACGCCTAAAGGATGCTTCCATGCCGGGCTGAAGTCTGAAGTCTTTTTTGAACAAAAAACATAAAAAACGCCTGCACGGAGTGGAAATCCGATGCAGGCGTTTTGGTAAGGGTTAGGATGTGTGTGGTCAGAAGAGGGGTGATGGATAGACACCTTCGTCGACGAGCTTCTGGATGCGTTCGACGGTGCCGGGGCGGTCGGCTGCGTAGGTCACGCCGAACCACTTTGAGGTGGTGTCGAGTACCTTGCAGGTAGCTTCGCCTTCGCGGATGAGCTTATCGACCATGAGGGGGATGAAGAACTCGGCCTTGAGGTTCTCGATATTCTTCGGGTCGGCGAGGAACTCCTTGAAGTATTCCTCGCTGTAGGCGAAGTAGTCGGGCGTGAAGCCCCACATGTTCATCGATACGGGTACGTTGGCGCCGCCTACGGGCTTCCACTCGCCATCTTCCTTGTAGCAAATCTCGCCGTCGATGGTCTCTATCTCGGTGCGCTCTACGATGTCCTTGAGGTTGCCCTGCTCGTCGGTGGAGCATACGCCGCGGGCCACGCTGCCGTTCTCTGAGAGCGTGTTGCCTACGCGGAAGCCTACCATGGCGTAGCGTCCCTTGCTGCCTTCGGGCAGGTCGGCGAGGAACTTACCGATGGCCATGAAGGCGTCGCGGTTATAGAAGTCGTCGCAGTTGATGACGCAGAAGGGCTCCTTGATGACGTCCTTGCCCATGAGCACGGCGTGGTTGGTGCCCCAGGGTTTTACGCGGCCTTCGGGCACGGTGAAGCCTTCGGGCAGGTCGTCGAGGGCCTGGAAGCAGAGTTCGCAGGGCACGTGACCCTCGTACTTCTTCAGGATTTGGTTGCGGAACTGGTCTTCGAAGTCGCGGCGGATGACCCACACGATCTTGCCGAAGCCTGCCTGGATGGCATCGTAGATGGAGTAGTCCATGATTGTCTCGCCGTTGGGGCCGAGCGCGTCGAGCTGCTTCAGGCCTCCGTAGCGGCTGCCCATGCCGGCAGCGAGGAGGAAAAGAGTTGGTTTCATAGTTTGTGGGTTAATTATGAGTTAAGAATTAAGTGTAGTATTTCAGTCGGCAAAATTACTAATATTTTCCGAACTGCTTTCACTTTTTGTGAAAAACTTATCATGAAAATGAGTTGAGGGCTCAAAGCCTAATCCGTTCAGAACGGATATCCCACGGCGATGTGAAAGCCGAGGGAGTCGCGGAAGCGTGGCATATTGTAGTAGCCTGTGCGGCCGGTGTCGTAGGGGGCGTGGAGGCCGACGCCGATGTCGAAGCGCAGGACGAGGAAGTCGAGGTCGTAGCGGAATCCAAGTCCTGTGCCGAGGGCAATGTCGTTGAGGAACTCGCTGGCATCGATGGCGGCGCCCGGGCGACTGTGGTCGGGCTGCATAAGCCATACGTTGCCGGCATCGAGGAAGAGGGCGCCTTCGAGCGAGCCTACGAGCGGGAAGCGGTATTCGATGTTGGCCTCGAGCTTGAGATTACCGACCTGGTCGACGTAGCTCCAGCCTGACGTGGCGGGATGGTAGCGGCCGGGGCCGAGGGTGCGGACACCGAAGGCACGGATGCTGTTTGCGCCGCCGACGTTGAAGAGGTCGGCATAGGGGGCCATTGTGGAATTGCCGTAGCTCCACACGGCGCCCATGTAGGCTCGGGCTGCTATGCGTGAGCGGAGGGTCACGGGGAAGGTCTCGCGCCACTCGGCCGAGAGCTTGAGGAATTGTGCGTAGGGCACGCCGAGAAGCTTTTTGTTACGTTCTTTACGCTCGTGACCAGCGAGGGCATAGATGCCGTTGACGATGTGTCCGGCTTGCTTGGCTCCGAGGATGACGGTGCGGTTGTGGACGTTGGCGTTGGAGATGGAGCCGGGTCGGATGGTGCTGTAGGTGAGGGTGTAGGCCATCGAGGGCACCAGTTGGTTGCGCATACTGATGTAGAGGGCTGGGTTGGCCGTCATGAGCGAGTCGAAACGCTGCGAGCGGTGGGCAAGCATAGTATAATCGAGGCGCGCGGGAGTGAGTTCGTGGCGCAGGCGGCGGTGGCGCAGGTTCCAGTATGTGTAGGTGAGGCGGCCGCTGAAGTTGAGCAGCTGGAAGAATCCGGCGCGGTTCATCCAGTCGACGTCGAGTTTGTAGGCTGTCGTAGCTTCGGCTTTGCGGCTCATAGTGCGGATGAAAGGCAGGTTGAAGAAGCGGAGGCGGGGATAGGTGAGGCCTGCCGAGGCTCCGAGTTCGAAGGAGTTGAGCAGTCCGTTGTGGCCTTCTGTGGCCGAGACGCCCGTCTGCCATTCATAGCTGCCATAGACTTTGAACGAGAGCTGTTCGGCTCCGCGGAAGGCGTTGCGCTTGCTCATGCCCCACGAGAGTCCGGGGCCGAGCAGGCCGTTGCTCTTGTTCGTTATCTTCGCCTCGAGTTCGCTGTCGTAGGGCTTGTCGAGGATGCCGAAGATGCGGACGTCGAGTGTCGTGCACGTGTTGGTGGTGTCGTGCGGGGCGTAGCTCATCTGAATATTAGAGAAGACGCCCATTCCCGAGAGTTTCTGTTGGATCAGCTCATGAAGATCGGCACGGTACTGCTGCCCTGGGCGATAGAAGAGGTAGTGGCGAATGGCCCCAAAGCGCAAGGGTGGCTTCTTCGTGCCGCCGCTCCAGCTGTAGTCGAATTCGCGCAGTGTGAGGCTGTCGGTGATGCGGTAGTCGTCGTAGGGCATGACGGTGATGGATGTGCGCCCCATCTTGTAACGGTTGCGCATCTGCGGAGGAAGGTCGGGCCGCGGCCGCACTTGAATGTGTGCCGTGAATGGCGTCTGGATGGTGTCGGCCCGGTAGGTGATGTAGTCGGGCCGGAAATAGAAGAAGCCGTTGTTGCGGAAGAGCTGGCTGAGGCGTGTGCGCTCGGCATCGAGGTTAGGCACGTTGAATGCTTCACCGCTGTGTAGCAGGCTCTTGTCGGCCGTGGCGCGGATGATGCTGTCGGTGGTGGCGTCGAACTTCTGGTATTCTATGCTTCCGAAGCGGAAGAGAGGACCTGGATAGACCGAATAGCCTATCTTAGCCTTCCGCTCGTTGGATGGCTTAGGCTGAATCTCGTAGTCGACGCGTCCGCGGAAGAATCCATAGTTGCGTAGCGTGTTGCGGGCTACTTGCGTGCGCAGTTGCGGGTTGGCCATGGCTATGGTGCGGGGCGTGGCGGCAAAGGTGTCGAATATCCAGCGGCCGAAGCGGCTCTCTTTATCAACGAAACCGGTGTAGAACCACAGTCCTACGGGCAGTTGCCAGCGTGCCGACGAGCTGCCGAAGACGCTGTTGTTTGGGGCGTAGGCCAGGGCTGCATTCACCTCCTCGCGCGCCTCTGCCGTGGCTTTCTCCAGGGTGGCGGCCTGAGTGAGCAGCGAGTCGCGCTCTTCTGCGCTGAGGCTGTCTTTATTTATATTAATGTACGCGCGTATGTCCTGAGGTTTCAGGTTGCCCGAGAGTAGTTCGTCGACGAGGTTGTAGGCGCGGGCCACGGCAGTGATGACGCCCGTTGAGTCGTTCTGCTCCTTGCTCGCATATTTCGATTTGGCCTTGCGGTTGTAGGCTATCTCCGAGATTCCCGTGTACAGCACGTCACCTTCTGGTAGTTTCTCGGTAGTAGAGCATGAGATGAAAGTGAAGAATGAAAGAGTGAAAAGTGAAAAATGAAAAGTGAATAATCTCGCTTCGCTCGGAGTGACGAATGACGAGTGACGAGTGACGAATAAGAGTATGTTATGCCAGGAGCGTAACACACGTGTAAAATAGTTGTTATGGATGGTCCTATGTGTCATTTTTCATTTTTAGCTTCGCTGACTTTCGTCGAGACTCGGTAATTTAAGCAAGCTTGATTACTCTCGCTGCTCCGAAAGTTCACTTTTCACTCCTCTTTCTTCCTCTTGAACAGGAAGAGGTCGCCGAGGCGTGTGGTCTTGCGGCGCAGTACGAGGCCGGCGCCCATCTCGGTGATTTCGCTCTCGAGCAGCGACTCGTAGTTCTTGTCGTAGTAGACCTTGACGTAGCGGCTGGCGCTCTGGTCGAGTCGGTATTCTATGCTGACATTGTCGATGAGCGACTGGCCGGTGTTCTGCGCGTCCTGCCCCGTGCTCACTTTTCCGCCAACGATGACGCTTATGCGGTTGCCCCAGAAGCGCTTTGCGAAGCGGAAGCTGTAGTCGGTGGTCGTAGTGCCGGCGGCGCTCGTGCCCTGCTCCATGCCGAGCGAGAGGTCGACGCTCTTGAGTGCCTTGCTGGTGATGTTCGAGATCTGGCTCTGCAGGAAGGCGTTGAGGGCGTTCTGCGTCGAGAAGCCTCCGCTTGAGGCGCTGTTGGCATCAGTTATGTACATGCCTGTGGCCAGCATCGTCACCGCCACTCGTCCGCGCTGCTCGGCACTCATGGCAGCCAGTTCGTTGCGAATGCTGAGGTCTTCGGGAGCGTCGAGCGTGAACTCCAGTCCGAGGTCTTCGAGCGTCTGCGTTATGTTCATGCCCACGTCGAAGTTGACTGAGCGCGGCTGCTGGTTTTCTGTTATGGTAGTGCGCAGGCGCTCGGTGGCGCTGATGTTGAGCGTCGGGTTCATAATGGGTCCGCGGAACTCGGCGTAGCTGCCGCTCTTGATGGTGAATTCCTTCAGCGGGATGACCATCATCGTGTACTTCAGCGTTCCGCTGTTGACGGTGTAGCGGCCGTTCATCTGGAGGTCCTTTTCGGGCGAGTAGGTCAGCGTCAGGTCGCCGCCGCCCTCGAGGTCGACGTAGCTCGAGCCGTCGGCGCTGAGCAGGCAGTGCACCTGGGCTGCGTCGTCGATGCCCACGTTCATCGTGATATTGAGGTTCTGCGGGCGCTCGCGCTCCTCCTTGACCACCGTCACGGTGTCGGTGAAATCTACGAATTCCACAAGGTCGGCCAGCTGGTCTTCTACGGTCAGCGGCGAGTCGGTGAGGACGTAGGTCAAGTCGGTGTTGCCGAGCACCTGCAGACGGCCGTACATCCGCAAGTCGTCGAGCGTGCCGCGCAGCATAGCGTTGAGGTCGACATAGACCTTTCCGTAGGCCACGGCCTGCGAGTTCTTCTTGGCGTTGATAAGTTCGAAGTTCGACGCCTTCAATGTGGTGTTTACGCGAATCTTGTCGGTGTCGGCAAAGTCGACGTCGCCGCTCAGCGTCAGCGGGTTGGTGCCCGTTGAGTAGATGCGCAGGTTGTCGAACAGCAGACGGCTGTTGGACAGGCGTAAAGAGTCGTCGGTTACACGTAGGTCGAGGCTGTAGGGGGCCGACTTCACGTGTAGGTCGTTGCTTACGATGGCTCCGTTGACTTGCGGGCGCTTGGTGGTTCCTCCGATGTGGATGTCGCCGAGAGCCACACCGCTGAGCGTGGCTATACCGTCGGGGAAGAAGCCGTTGGCCAGCGCGAAGGGCAGGCGGTCGAGCGAGGCGTCGATGTCGAGCAGGCCCTGCTCGCCTCGGGGCGTGTAGGTTCCATTGAAAGTGGCCACGGGAACGCCCGTGTGGAGCAGGCTGCCGTCGACGAAGTGGCTGCCGTCGGCGTTAGGCAGGTATACGCCTTCGAATCCGACCTGCCCGAGCAGTGCGCCTTCGTATGTTAGGTCGTCGACGTTCATGTCAGCCGAGACGCTGAGGTGCTCGGCCGTCTGTATGAGGTGGGCGTCGCCGTGGAGGAAACCTGTTATGTGCGGCATGTAAGGCAGCACTGTCGTCAGTTCGCCAAGGTTCAGGTGGTTGATGCTCACGGTGAGGTCCTGCAGGGCCTCGAAATTGTCGGCGGAGTAGAGTTTGAGGCCCGTGCCGTCGTCGGCCAGCAGGTCTACGTTGGCCGTCACGCGGTTCTTCTTGCCCAGACGGATAAAATTGTCGGCGTTGAGGTTGAAGCGTCGGTAGGCAATGATGGGGTTGAGGGGGTCGAGGTGAACGACGAGGCTATCGTTGCGCACGGCGGCTTGCAGTCCGAGGTCAATGCCTTTCTTGCCTCTGTCGTCGAAGAATACGAGGTTGGCCCCGGCTCGTCCGTCGTTGCTCAGCTGGGCATTCATGCGTGCGTCGAAGCTGATTTGCGGGTTGCGCCGCCCGTTGTGTACGCGTGCGTCGAGGGCTATGCCGGCCGAGTCTTGCTGGGCATGGAAATTAATCGTGTCGAGCAGCACGGCTCCCGTGTTCAGCTGGTGGAGGTGGCCTCCGCCGTTGATGCCTGTGCGGGGATGCAGCTGCAGGTCGAGGTCGGCGGTCTCGAAGGTGTAGCCCATCGATTTCATGATGTCGTAGGCCGGGTTTTGCTGTCCTGCCGAGAGGTGAACGTCCATCTCTGGCATACGCCGTTTCAGTGCATCCATGTCGAAGGTGCGCTCCTTGGTCTGCCGCGAAGCCTCGTCGGCCAGGCGCTGCAGTTGGCTGATCAGGCGGTCGTAGCTGGTGCGGCTGTGGGCTGTCAGCTCGAGGTCTCCGCTGCTGACGAAGGCGTAGGTGGTGTCGGGCCGCAGCAGCGCTTCCAGCGTGATGTCCTCGGGGTGGAAGATAGTGTCGCCGGGCTGCAGTGCTATGTCAGTGATGGTGCCGCTGAGGCGGTGGTTGCTGCGCAGGTCCGTGGTGCCGTCGATGTGCATGCACATGCCCGCTTTCAGCGGGTCGCTGACGAGGCCCAGCCGTTGCAGGTCGGCACGGCTGACGTCGGCGCTGAAGGTGAGGTCAGAGAGCAGCTGCCTGCTCTTCCCCGTCGGATTTCTTCTGTAGTTCAAGAGGCCGTCTACGTCAGCCTGCATGACCAGCGCAGAGTTGTTGGCCGTCACGTGAGCCCGTCCGTGCCCGTTCTGCAGTTGGGCTTTCAGCGTAGTGGCGTCGAGGTTTATGTCGTCGTAGTGCAGGCGTGCTATCTCTGCCGTGGCGTCGATGCGAGTGGCGCGGCTGTCGATGTCGGTGCCGCGGCCTTTCACGGTGGCGTGTGCCGTCAGTGGTGTCAGCGGCAGCGCGGGCACGAAGTCTTTCAGGCGCAGCTTGTTGGTGCGCACGTCGGCGTCGTAGGTTATCTCGCCATCGGTGCACACGTGGGCTTTCACCGTTGCCGTGCCTCCGCCCTCGCTGATGTGGCTTAGGGTGGAGTAGCAGTCGCCTTCGGCCTTGACGTTGCCGGCCATGCTCATCTGCGGTAGGCGTACGTCGTCGAGCGCGCCGCCGGCCATGCCGCGCACCCAGTTGATGTTCTTCGCCTCGAGGTTGTAGTCGATGTCGGCCCTGAGACCGGTGGAGTCGTTCAGGCCGGCCAGTGTGCCGCGCCCGTCGAGATAGAGCGAGCCGGGCAGCGTGGCCTCGAAGTGGTTGAGTGTCATGTTCGCGAGGTTGCCGCGCCCCGACCCCTTCACGTGCAGCAGTTCGTCGGGGTACGACTCGTCGAAGCCCTCAGGCAGCCGTTTGCCCGCAATGCGGCGTATGTCGGCTTTCGAGAGGTCGGTCTCGAAATTGAGGTCCAAGGCGCCGTTGCCGTCGGGTCCGAATGCGCGCAGGTCGATGTCGGTGCCGCCTCGGAAGTGCGATGTCGGTGTCTTCAGGTCCACGTCGGGCAGGCTCAGTCGCTGCTGCTGGCCGTCGTATTTCGCATCTTTCAGTGTCAGGTCTACGGACAATCCCTTGTCTACATCCTCCAGCACGCCTGCGCCTTTCAGCTCCTTCAGCGTACCCTTCAGCTGCGCCTTGGCGGCTTTGTACTGCTGTCGGCCGAGGTCTATGTCGGCGCTGTCGAGCGTCAGGCTCTCGATGTCGGCGTCGGCCACGAGCGACTCGCCGGGCGTGGCGAAGCGCAGGTGCGAGTCCTTGAGTTCGGTGCGCCCTACCTTGGCCGTCCACGCGAGGGGCTCAGACTCGGTGGTGTCCTCGACGGTAGTGTCGCGAAGGGCTATGTCGAGGTCCAGCCCGTGGCCTTCAATCTGCTCCAGGTTCACGTGCTTGCGGCCGAGGTCCACGTCGTCGTGAAGCTCGAAATGGTCAAGCGTGCCGCGTATGTCGGCCTCGGCCACCAGGTCCTTTGTGTTCACCTTGGCCCCGTCGAGCGTCAGGCCTTCGATGCCTACTTTCTTCTTGAAGATATCGCGTAGCCGTAGGTCCACCGTGGCTTGGCGTGCTGCTACCACCGTGTCGCCCTCGGCATCCACGGCCGTTAGCCCGTCGAGCTTCAAGTCGGCCCAGGGGCTCAGTCGCAGGCGGTCCACCTTGATATCCATTCCCGTCTGCTCAGAGGCATACTCGCAGAGCTTGCGCACGGCGAAGTCCTGCACTGGCGGCAGGTACAAGGCCGTCACTGCAGCTATGGCGGCTACGATTGGCGTAGCCACGGCAGCACCTATCCATTTTAGCAGACGAGACATGAGGAAAAATGAAAAGTTAGGCCCCCTGTAATCCCCCGGTGGGGGATGAAGAGTGAAGAGTGAAAAGTGAAGAGTGAAGAGTGAAGAGTGAAAAGTGAAGAGTGAAAAGTGAAGAGTGAAAAGTGAAAAATGAAAAGTGACGAATCTCGCTTCGACCGAAGGTCAATTATGAATTATGAATTATGAATTATGAATTGTTGCAAAGGTAAGGAAAGATTAGGGATTATTGATTAGAGAATAGACTTTTTTTATCTTTAATTATATTTTTCCCGCCTCTTCTTTTATTATTTCAAGAATTTAGAGCTAACTTTGTGCACTTCTTAACGCTTAAAAGGTCTTGCAATATGCCAAAGCTATCCTCATTTTGTGTCGTTCTCTCATCACTCTTCTTCCTGCTTGTTTCATGCAGCGACAAGAAGCGCAACGCCATTGGCCAGACGGAGGTCCTCATCGAGACGTCGGAGGGCAACATCGTAGTCCGCCTCTACGACGACACGCCCCGCCATCGCGACAACTTCATCCGCAACGCCGAGGCCGGCATCTACGACGGCCTCCCATTCAACCGCATCGTGCCCGAGATGGTCATCCAGTCGGGAAACGTGAAGGCCGACCCCGAGAGTGGAGAGGCCCGCGCCGCGTCGACAAGCGGAAAGGAAAGTCTCCCCTCACGGGGAGATTTAGAGGGGTCTTTACCTCCCGAAATCATTTATCCCCGCCATTTCCATAAGCAGGGCGCCCTGGCCGCTGCTCGCGAGCCCGACAGCATCAACCCCGGGCGCCTCTCCAGCCCCACCGACTGGTATATCGTCACGGGTAAGAAGCAGACGTCGGCCGAGCTGTCGGAGCTGCAGGCCTTGCGCTACGAGGCCAATGTGGCCGCCCGCTTCGAGCAGCTGCAGCGCCAGCACGCCGACGAGCTCGCGCGCCTGG